>Ga0209068_10000010_pt1 | contig 158668 bp, 150 predicted proteins | sample ColStrG_CSR_2012_FD_187200 | JGI IMG/M metagenome (GOLD analysis project Ga0209068, IMG submission 187200) | Freshwater sediment microbial communities in response to fracking from Pennsylvania, USA - Cold Stream Run_MetaG_CSR_2012 (SPAdes)... | ecosystem: Environmental > Aquatic > Freshwater...
CCCCCATCCCATTTCTCCCCCGCAACCACCGCACCCCCGGTCTATCTAAAAGTGCAAATGGACAAGCGGCTGCGCCTATCCTCGCTCAAGCCTGGCGACGTCATCGAAGGCAAGTTGGCCCGGGATTCTTATTCGGCGCAGGGCGAAGTGTTTTCCTCTGGCAGCGCAGCGAGGCTCTCTGTAGACCACATCGAAAAGCGGCGGCGAGCAAATAGTGGCAGATGGCCGTGGGTGGTGGGTGTTTTCACGCCACGCTGGGAGCGGTTCCCGGTATTCACCGAGGCGCGAATTGTTGGCGCGAATGATGTGGTCACGACCCTTCCGGTTGCGGTGGTTTCATCCGGACACAAGACCAACATCCAGGCTACACCCGCCAAGGGTAAGCGCGAGAGCAAGCCCCCCACCATGAGCCCGGCCAGTTCGTCGGCCGCACCTCACTCCGGCCCAGAGTTGCTTCTTGAAACCCACGACTGGAGAGCGCCGATTGCAACACCTGCCGACGATCCTTTGAATGCGGCCAATCCCGCCCGTTCTGGAGCACCACTTTCCGCACAAGACGCGCCTGTGGGCACCCGCTGCCGGATTTTATTACTCGATGAAGTCCGGGCCTCAACCAGCCATGCCAATGATCCAGTGCGGGCCGTCTTGCTGGAACCGGTCCTGGCGGGACAGCAGGTTGTGTTTCCCGCGGGAAGCATATTCGAAGGCAGCGTGACCAAGGCCCTCCGGCCACGCGTGCTGAGCCGGGCGGGAACCGTGGCCATCGCGTTTCGCAATGTGACGGTCCCGGGCGGAATGCGGGTCCCCGTTGGTTCGTCCGTTGTCGGCGTGGAGATGGATTCGCACTCAAAAATGCGCGTGGACCAGGAAGGCCGAATGCATGGCGGTCCTCCGGGCTTGAAATGGCTGCTGATTGACGGCGGCGTGGCGGCCGGTCTGACCAAGATCGCGGATGATGGAACTCAACTGCTGACCGAAGCAGTCATTTCGACAGCGACCGACGCTTCCACGGCGGGCACGGCGCGCATCGCCGGCCTGTGCGTGTCTGGAATATTCATGCTCACGCGGCACGGACGCGACGCACGGCTTCCCAAGTACACAGAAATGACGGTGACGCTGGACCGGCCTCTTCCGAAACAACCCTTTGCCCCACTACAAGCCGGGTCGGCCTCGCTGCAGTAGTACTTGCGTTGGATTTCCTTCAGAGTGCGCTAAGCGAATCAAAGGTTATATTGTTTGGATGCAAAGGTCGCAAATGTTGTTGACCAAAGCCCTGTGGTTGGTCGCGCTTGCGGCCGCAACGGCCACGATTGCGGGCGCTCAGACCATCCTGCCCGCTTCAGCAAACCGCATTGACGAAATCGTCGCCAAGGCGATGGCCGCACAAAATATTCCGGCAATCTCGATCGCGGTCGCGCTCAACGGGCAAGTGCAGTACCAGAAAACCTTCGGCATGGCGGACCTCGAAAACGATGTGGCAGCGACTCCCGAAACTCTATTCCGCACCGCCTCCATCGCCAAGCCGATGACCGCCGTCGCCGCCATGCGACTGGTTGAGGACGAGAAGCTCGACCTCGATGCGCCGGTGCAGAAGTATTGTCCCGCATTTCCGCCGAAGCCGTGGCCGGTCACGACCCGAGAACTGCTCGGCCATCTCTCCGGCATCCGGCACTACAAGGACGGCGAGATGGAAAATACGCGCCATTTCGCCAAACTGTCCGACGGATTTACGATCTTCGCCGGCGAACCTCTACTGTTCGAGCCGGGAACGAAGTTCCAATACTCGACCTATGGCTTTTCGGTGGTTGGGTGCGTCCTGGAAGGCGCGGCGGGCAAGTCCTATCCCGAACTCATGCAGCAACTGGTCTTCGCACCGGCCCAAATGACACACACGTTGGTGGATGATGCCATCGCCATCGTTCCGCATCGGGCCCGGGGATATTCCAAACACGATGCTCAGGTCATCAACGCCGAACTGATGGACAGCAGCTACAAGATTCCGGGCGGCGGCTACGTTTCCACTCCCGGCGATCTGGTCACGTTTGCCGATGCTTTGCTGTCGGGCACACTCGTGAAGTCCGGCACACTCAAGACGATGTGGACGTCGCAGACGCTACGCGATGCGTCTAAGACGGGCTACGGCATGGGCTGGGGAATCGGGGAGTTTGAGGGCCAGGCCATTGTGGCACACACCGGCGGCCAGTCGGGCGCCAGTTCAAGTCTAACGGTCTATCCGGACCGAAAGATGGCGGTAGCGGTAATGATCAATATGGACGGAGCCGGGGCCCATGAGATAGACCGCGCCATCGGCGTTTTATTGTTGAAAGATCTGTTTTCCATTGAGCCTCTGGTTCAGACTCCGCCCGCAGCGAAGTAATGCGTGAGAAACTTAGAGCATGAACTACGACGCATTGCTGGTCGTCTCCTTCGGCGGACCGGAATCGAGAGCAGAGGTTCTCCCCTTTCTTGAGAACGTTCTACGCGGCAGAAATGTCCCGCGTGAGCGCATGCTCCAGGTGGCCGAGCACTACTATCACTTCGACGGCATTAGTCCGATCAATCAGCAAGTGCGGGACCTGATTACGGCGCTGAAAGCAGAGTTGGAAGCCCACGGGCAGAGCCTGCCCATCTACTGGGGTAATCGCAACTGGCATCCTATGCTGGCCGATACCATGCGGGAGATGAAACAGGATGGCATTCGCAATGCGCTGGCGTTTGTCACCTCAGCATACAGTTCCTACTCCGGGTGCCGGCAGTACTGCGAAGACATCGCGCGGGCGCGTGACGCTGCCGGCGAGGGCGCGCCCAGCGTGGACAAGATTCGCGCGTTCTTCAATCATCCTGGCTTTTTGGAGGCGGCACAGGACCGCCTGGCGCAAGCCTTGAGCGAAGTTCCGGAATCGGCGCGCGAAAATGTGCAGGTGGTCTATACGGCACATAGCATTCCGCTGTCCATGTCGAATGCTTGCGACTACGTGAGCCAACTGGAGGAGGCACGGCGACTGCTGTCGCAGGTGCTCGGAATACGAAATGATGCGCTGGTGTATCAGAGCCGGAGCGGAGCGCCGGGCCAGCCCTGGCTGGAGCCTGACATTCTCGACCACTTGCGAACCGTGAGCGTGCAAGGCCTCGCCACGGCCGCCGTCATCGCGCCGATCGGGTTTCTCTCCGACCACATGGAAGTCCTCTACGATCTGGACGTGGAGGCAAAGCAGTTGTGTGAGTCTCTGAAATTGCCGATGGTGCGGGCGGGAACGGTGGGCGTGCACCCGCGAATGATCGGCGCGATTCGTCAGTTAATTGAGGAGCGGACCGTGTCCGCTCCCCGGCTTGCGCTGGGAACGCTCGGTGCCCGGCCGGATGTTTGCGCCGAAGGCTGCTGCCCGGCAACGCTTCGTCCCGCTGTTGCAAATCAAAAACAAACCGGGTAAGCAGCCACAGCGTCACCGCTGGGCAAGTCCAGGCCATTCTCCGCACCCGTTAGTTCGATGCTCCCCCTCGACCTTCGGTACTACCTGACCCGCCGAACGGACATTAGACTTGAGCCGGGCAGTCGAGGTGGTTCGCGATGGGTTGTCTGCTTCTCACGGTTGCGGCGCTAGTGTTGACCGCAGCGCCGCCGCAGCAAGCACAAAATGCGCGGAGGATGATTGTGGAGCGCACGGCGCCCACCTATCCCGATTTGGCCCGCCGGGCCAATCTCACTGGGTTGGTGAAAATTGAGGTAACCGTCCGCCCCAACGGGACGGTCAAGGATACGCGGGTTGCTGGAGGTAATCCGGTCTTGTGCAGCGCCGCGGTAGAAGCAGTGCGCAAATGGAGATTTGAGCCGTCCGCCAACGAAACGACTGAGATTATCGAACTCCGATTCCAACCGCATTAGGAAAGAGAAAGACCCTTGCCCGCATCGAGCCCAGGAAGAGCAAAGAAGCCCCAGCCCGCAGGCAGAGTCTCGATTTCTGACCGGCGGCGGCGGAAACAACCCAGACATTATGCTGCCTTCCCCGTGGTTGTGGTAGCGCTGAGCGAGCGCGGCTACGAGCACCTCCAGGGTCAATCCCAGGACCTGTCGGAAGCTGGGATCGGAATTCTGGTGGCGGCGGAGCTCGCGATGGGTGATGTGGTGAGCCTCGGATTCAACCTTTCGCAGGTGTTGTTTGAAGTGCGTGCCGTGGTGCGCCACCGGCGTACGTGCCGCTACGGGTTGGAATTTCTAGGCCTGTCGGTAGACCAGAAGGCTTGGCTGGCCCACTATGTCAAGAACTTGCCGGCAGCGGACTAGGAACCTTGCCTCGAACCGGCAGTGGCCGGTGACTTCAGTCATCTTGCCCCAATTGGCTCCGGTGAATTCCCATAGGAGCAAGATGTGTAGGTGGACGGAAATCCATGAGCAATCGCAAGGGCGGGGAAATTGTGGGAAGTGACTGGACGAATCTGCTGACCGACCCCGACCTGGTCAAACACATGGGCCGGCTGCTGCAGACCTATCGGGAAGCGCCGGCGGAGAAGCGCGAAGCGGCCTTATTGATGGCCATGCGCGAGATCAAGAGCGAATGCGCTTCCCGTGGCCCGGAATCACAACCGGCGGTGGAAGAAACACAATCACCTGCGGCCCCCGCTATGCCAACTGCCGCCACCCAGATTCCGCCGTTTGAGCCCGATGCCCTGGACCTCGGCTCCGGCGAAGACCGCCGCAAGGCGCCGCGGATCAAATGCTTTGTAGCGGTCGAGATCCGTGTAGAGGGGTCGGAGACTCCGCTTTGGGGGAACCTGGCCAATACCAGCATGGGCGGCTGCTTCATCGAGGTCTCGAGTGCGATTCCCAGCGGCAAGAAGCTTGAGATCGGCCTTTGGGTGGCCAATGGCAAGGTCTGGGTAAAGGGCCTCATTCTTGATGGAATCGCCGCACGGCAGACCTCCCGGACCGGACTTCGAGTGAAGTTTTCCCAGATGGATCCCGTCGAAAAGCAGAGCCTCCGCGAATTTCTCAAATATGTGCGGGCGGCGACCCACGCCTCGCGCAGCGAGAAAAACTACCTCAGTCTGCTGAAGTAGTCCCATTCTGGAATCGCCCAGACCTGCCCCCCCGGTCTTTTTCACACTTCACCAGCCCTGCCGCCAGCGGAACTTGGTAGACTCTCCACGAGCGAATCTTTTCGGCTCGGAGACAATCTAACTGGTTGCGGTTTAGGGATGATTTACCGGCGCCCTGCCGACCAGCAATCTCAAGGAGCACCCATGGGCATGGCGGCCACCGAAACGACTGTGGTGACAGGCAAGGAACTTGATTTACTCTGCGTCAACACCATCCGCACGCTGGCCATAGACGCAGTCCAGCAGGCCAATTCCGGACATCCCGGCGCTCCCATGGCGCTGGCTCCCGTGGTTTACAAGCTTTGGCAGGAAGTCCTGCGCTATGACCCGGCGCAACCGCACTGGCTGAACCGCGACCGATTTGTATTGTCGAACGGGCACGCCTCCATGCTGCTCTACGCCATCCTGCATCTGGCGGAAGTCCGTGAGATTGGAAAGGACGGCAAGGTAGGGAGTGCGCTGTCGGTGCCGATGGAACAGATCAAGCGCTTCCGCCAACTGGACAGCCGCACTCCCGGACATCCCGAATCGCATTTGACCACCGGCGTCGAAACCACGACCGGGCCGCTGGGCCAGGGCATCGGCAACAGTGTGGGGATGGCCATGGCGGCGAAGTGGCTTGGAGCAAACTTTAATCGCCCCGGCTTTGAAGTCTTCGGCTACAACGTCTACGCGCTGTGCTCCGACGGTGATCTGATGGAAGGGCTGGGTGGAGAAGCGGCGTCGCTGGCCGGACATCTCGGTCTATCGAATCTTTGCTGGATTTACGACAACAATCACATCACTCTGGATGGCCCGGCCAACTGGTCATTCAGCGAAGATGTGGCCACGCGCTTCATCGGATACGGATGGAATGTAACCCGGGTGGCCGACGCTAATGATTTGGAAATGATCGGCCGTGCCTTTGAAACATTCCACAAAACCAGTGATCGTCCCACGCTGATTATTCTAGACAGCCACATCGGATACGGATCGCCGCACAAGCAGGACTCCAATGCGTCGCACGGCGAACCTCTGGGCGAAGAAGAAGTGCGGCTGGCCAAGCGAAACTACGGCTGGCCTGAGGACGCGAAATTCCTGGTCCCGGAGGGCGTGCTCGAACACTTCCGCGAGGGCGTTGGAAAGCGCGGTCGTGATCTGCAGTCGGAGTGGGCGGTGCTTTACGGAAACTACGCGAAGCAATTCCCCGAACTCGCCAACCGGCTGGATCTCATGCAGCGGCGCGAACTGCCAGCGGGCTGGGACAAGTATCTACCAGTATTTCCGCCGGACGCGAAGGGCATGGCCACGCGCGAGAGTTCCGGGAAGGTCCTCAACGCGCTGGCGCAAGGCGTTCCCTGGGTGGTGGGAGGATCGGCGGACCTGGCAACTTCCAACAAGACGACGCTCACGTTCGATGGGGCGGGAGAGTTCCAGACCGGCAGTTTTGCGGGCCGCAATTTTCATTTCGGTGTGCGGGAGCACGCCATGGGCGCCAGCGTCAACGGCATGGTGTTGTCGGGCCTGCGTGCCTTCAGCGCCACGTTTTTCAATTTCAGCGACTACATGCGCGCCAGCATGAGGCTCGCAGCTCTAATGGAAATCCCAACGGTTTTCATCTTTACTCACGACTCGATTGGAGTGGGCGAAGATGGCCCGACGCACCAACCGATCGAGCAACTGGCCTCGCTGCGGGCCATGCCCAACATGCTCGTCTTTCGTCCCGGCGATGCGAATGAGGCAACCGAATGCTGGCGCGTCATTGCGCAATTGAAACACTCACCGGCCACGGTCGTGCTCACACGCCAGGCCATGCCCACGCTGGACCGGTCGAAATATGCCGCAGCATCGGGGGTGTCTAAGGGCGCATACGTGCTGGCCGATGCGGAGGGTGGAAAACCAGATTTGATCCTGATTGGTACGGGCAGTGAAGTCAGTCTCTGTCTGGAAGCTGCCGAAAAGCTCAAGGCGAGCGGCACGAAGGTGCGGGTCGTCAGCATGCCGTGCTGGGCGCTGTTCGAGCAGCAGGACGCCAGCTACCGCGAGAGCGTGCTCCCCGCCTCAATCACGGCGCGGGTTTCGGTCGAGATGGCGTCGGTGTTCGGCTGGGAGCGGTATGTGGGACTTCAGGGCGGCTCCGTAGGCATGCGAAGCTTCGGAGCGTCGGCGCCTCTGAAAGATTTATTGAAGCGCTTCGGAATTACTGCCGATGCAGTGGTAGAGGAATCCCGAAAAGTGCTAAATAAGGCCCGATAAGATCACCGCCGTGCGACACGCACTGGCTGAAGGAGCAACGATATGGCAGACACAGGAACACTGGATAGCACGAAGACTGCGAATCCGTTAGGCCAACTGCACGACTACGGCCAGTCGGTCTGGCTGGACTACATCCGCCGCGACTTGCTTACCGGCGGCCAGTTGAAAAAGATGATCAGCGAGGATGGGCTGCGCGGGATGACGTCGAATCCCGCGATCTTCGAAAAAGCGATCGGCGACAGTTCGCTTTACGACGATATGCTGCGCAGCCTGGCCTCGCGCACCGACCTGGATACCGTCGGCCGCTATGAGCAGATCGCGATTCGCGATATTCAGGACGCCGCCGACCTGCTGCGGCCGGTCTACGACTCGTCCAAGTTTCGCGACGGCTATGTCAGCCTGGAGGTTTCACCGTATCTCGCGCGCGACACCGCGAAGACCATCGCCGAAGCCCAGCGGTTGTGGAAGGCGGTGAATCGAGAGAATGTCATGATCAAGGTGCCGGGAACAGCGGAAGGCATTCCAGCCATCCGGCAACTGGTCGGCGAGGGCATCAACATCAATGTGACCCTGCTGTTTGCGCAGGACGTCTACGAGCAGGTGGCAAATGCCTACATTGACGGGCTTGAGGCTCTGGCTGCGGGCGGAGGCAACCTGCGCAAGATGGCCAGCGTGGCCAGCTTCTTCATCAGCCGCATTGACTCGCTGGTAGACGGCATGTTGGCCGACAAGCTGAAGACCACGACCGATGCCGCGCAGAAAACTTTACTCACCGGACTGCAGGGCAAAGTGGCCATTGCCAACGCCAAGCTGACCTATCAGCGTTACGAAGCGATTTTCAGTGGACCGCGCTGGCAGGCGCTTGCCGCCAAGGGTGCGCAGACGCAGCGCGTGCTGTGGGCCAGCACCAGCACGAAAAATCCCGCCTACCGCGATGTCATGTATGTAGAAGAACTGATCGGGCCGGACACCGTGGACACGATCCCGCCCGCGACGCTCGATGCTTTCCGCGACCACGGCAAGCTCCGCGCCAGCCTGGCCGAAGACGTGGCGGCGGCGAAAAAAGTGATGGAGAGCCTCCCCGCAGCCGGAATTTCCATGTCCGCTGTAACCACAAAACTCACCGACGACGGCGTCAAGCTGTTCGCCGATGCCTTCGATAAACTACTCGCCGCCGTCGAAAAACGTACCCAAGGAAAAAATTGACCGTGCAACCCATTCAGTATTCCCTTCCTGAAGCATTGGCCACAGCCGTGAAGTCGGAAGTGTCGGCATGGCAATCCGGCGGCAAGATGCAGCGGTTGTGGGACCACGACGCGACGCTATGGAGCGGCACCGATGAGGCCAAGTGGCTGGGCTGGCTCGGCATCGTGGACGAGCAACTGGCAAATATCGCCGTCCTGCAGGCTGCGGCAAAAGACGCACAGGCAGGCGGCTTTGAGCACATCCTGCTGCTGGGCATGGGCGGATCGAGCCTGTGCCCGGAAGTGTTGCGCATGACGTTCGGCAAAATAGCCGGCTTCCCGGAACTGCATGTTCTTGACTCGACCGATCCCGCCCAGGTCAAGGCGCTGGAGAATGCGATCAACCCGGCGCGCACGCTGTTTGTGGTCGCCAGCAAGTCGGGCAGCACGCTCGAGCCCAATATTTTGAAACAGTATTTTTTCTCGGTCTGCGAGAAAGCGCTTGGCAAGGGCAAAGCCGGACAGCACTTTATCGCCATCACCGACCCCGGATCAAAGATGCAGCAGGTCGCCGAAGCCGATGGATTCCGTCACATCTTTTTTGGCCTGGCATCCATCGGTGGACGCTACTCCGCTCTTTCCAACTTCGGCATGGTTCCGGCGGCGCTGATGGGGCTGGACACAAAGCAGTTCCTGGATCGCGCCAAAGCAATGACGCAATTGTGCAGCGGGCAAACTCCCGTTGAGCAGAATCCGGGGGCGCTGCTGGGAATCATTCTTGGCGCGGCGGCAAAACAGGGCCGCGACAAGCTCACCATTATCACCTCGCCCGCCATCTTCGATTTGGGGGCATGGCTTGAACAGTTGGTCGCGGAATCCACCGGCAAGGACGGCCATGGCATCATCCCCGTGGATCGCGAGCCGATGCAGGCCCCGGACGCCTATTCGCAGGACCGCGTTTTTGTTTATGTGCGGCTGGAGTCGAAGCCAGACACCAAGCAGGACGCAGCGGTTGCCGCCATCGAAAAGGCCGGACATGCCGTCATTCGCCTAACGATGAACGACATCCACGATCTGGGTGCGGAGTTTTTTCTTTGGGAAGTTGCCACCGCGGTCGCCGGAGCGGTGATTGGCATCAACGCCTTCAACCAGCCGGATGTGGAAGCCAGCAAGATTGCCACCCGCACTCTTACCTCGGCCTACGAACAGACAGGTTCGCTGCCGGCGGAAGCCCCGATCGTGGACGATTCCGGGACCAAGCTTTTTGCCGACCAGCGCAATGCATCCGACCTTGCCGCCGCCGCGGGTAGTTCGCGGACCCTGGTTTCTTATTTGAAAGCCCACCTCGGCCGCATCCAATCTGGCGACTACTTCGCCGTGCTCGGTTACATCCCGATGAACGCCGCGCATGAGGACGCCCTGCAAAACATTCGGCGGGCGGTACTAAACAACAAGCGCGTTGCCACCTGCCTCGGCTTTGGCCCTCGCTTCCTGCATTCCACCGGACAGGCCTACAAAGGCGGCCCCAACTCCGGCGTGTTCCTGCAAGTGACCTGTGACGACGCGGCGGACTTGCCCGTCCCCCAGCAGAAATATTCCTTCGGCATCGTAAAAGCCGCGCAGGCGCGGGGTGATTTCCAGGTGCTGGCGGACCGTGGACGCCGCGCGCTTCGCGTGCACCTGGGCAAAGACCTGAAAGCGGGCCTCGCGCAACTGCAAGCCGCGATCGAGCAGTCGCTCCGCTAAAAACCGCTTACAATCATACGAACCTAGAGACATCTACAAGGAGCCGTCAACATGCAACTTGGAATGGTAGGACTGGGGCGGATGGGTGCCAACATGACGCGCCGTCTGCTGCGCGGCGGACATCAGGTGGTCGTCTCCGACCTGAGCCAGGACGCAGTCAAGCAACTGGCGGGCGAGGGTGCAACCGCATCTCTCTCGCTCGAAGACTTGATCTCGAAGCTGACGCCTCCACGCGCCGTCTGGATCATGGTTCCTTCGGGCGCGCCGACCGAACAGACCGTCCAACATCTCGCCGACAAACTGCAGCGCGGCGACGCCATCATTGACGGTGGAAACTCATTCTTCAAGGACGATGTCCGCCGCGCCAAAGAACTACAAGGCAAAGGCATTCACTACGTGGACGTCGGGACCAGCGGCGGCGTGTGGGGCCTGGATCGCGGTTATTGCATGATGATCGGAGGGCCGAAGGAAGTCGTCACCCGGCTTGACCCAATCTTCCAGACGCTTGCGCCGGGTATCGGCACCATCCCGCGCACGCCGGGCCGCGAAGCCGTCGGCGGCACCGCCGAACTTGGATACATCCACAGCGGCCCGAGCGGTGCTGGGCACTTCGTAAAGATGGTCCACAACGGCATCGAGTACGGCATGATGCAGGCCTATGCCGAGGGCTTCGACATTTTCAAGAACGCGAACAGCAAGGAACTGCCGGAAGAAATCCGCTTCGACCTGAACCTGGGCGACATCGCCGAAGTGTGGAGGCGCGGCAGTGTGGTCAGCTCATGGCTGCTTGACCTGACTGCCATGGCGCTCACTGAAAGTCCAACACTTTCCGAATACGAAGGGTTCGTCCAGGATTCCGGCGAGGGCCGCTGGACCATCCAGGCGGCCATTGAAGAAGCTGTCCCTGCTGAGGTGTTGAGCGCGGCGTTGTTCGCGCGTTTTCGTTCGCGGCAGCAACACACGTTCGCCGAAAAGCTGCTTTCCGCCATGCGTCAGAAATTTGGCGGCCATGTGGAAGCGGCCGCAAAACCGAAAAGCTAATTCCTGACGCCTCTGGTGCGGCGATCCTAGCGAGGGAACCATTTTGATGGCACAGAACGCGGAACCAACCAGCACCGGAGCGCCACGCATCGGCAAACCCGGGAATCCTTGCGTGATGGTAATTTTCGGCGCCGCCGGCGACCTGACCGGGCGCAAGCTGATTCCAGCGCTCTACAACCTCCTTCGCGCCAATTTGTTGCCCAAAGAATTTGCGGTCTTGGGCGTGGCGCGCACCGCCATGACCGACGAGGAATTCCGCAAGCAAATCGCGGACGACATTCGCCAGTTTGCCAACTCCGACGTGGACGCAGCTCAATGGGCAGACCTTGAAAAGCGCTGTTATTACCTGACCGGCGATTTTGGCGACCCTGCGCTCTATCCCCAACTGAAAACTGCGATCGAGAAAATTGACCACGACCATTCCACCCATCAGAATTATTTCTACTATCTGGCCACGGCCCCAAGCTTCTTCGGCTCCATCGTCGAACAGCTGGCGTCCAATGGCCTGATGGAACAGAGCAACGACCACTGGCGGCGCGTGATCGTGGAAAAGCCGTTTGGCCACGATCTGGAATCGGCAAAGACGCTCAATCAGCAGCTCCGGCGCGTCGTCGAAGAAAACCAGATCTACCGGATTGATCACTATCTCGGCAAAGAAACCGTACAAAATATTCTGGCCTTGCGTTTCGCCAACGGCATCTTCGAGCCCATCTGGAACCGCCGCTATATTGATCACGTGCAGATTTCCGTGGCCGAGACCGTGGGAGTGGAGCAGCGCGGCTCGTATTTCGACCATGCCGGGTCCCTGCGCGACATGGTCCCCAACCACATCATGCAGTTGATCAGCCTGATCGCCATGGAACCGCCGGTTTCCTTCGAAGCGGACGCGGTACGCGACGAGCAGGCGAAAATTCTCCATGCCATTCAGCCCATGAGCGGCGAAGACGTTCTCAGCCGCAGCGTTCGCGGGCAGTATGGAGAAGGCACGATGGAAGAGGAAGCGGTGAAGGCTTACCGCGCCGAAGCCGATGTTCCGCCGGACTCGCGCACCGAAACCTTTGTCGCCATCAAACTGCTGATTGACAACTGGCGCTGGGCCGACGTTCCGGTGTATCTGCGCACCGGCAAACGCCTGCCCTCGCGCAGCACGCATGTGGTCATCCAGTTCCGGCGCGCGCCGTTTGTTCTGTTCCGCGACACCATGGTCGAGCATCTCATGCCCAACCAGCTGGTGCTGCACATCCAGCCCGAGGAGGGCATCTCATTACGTTTTGCAGCCAAGGTCCCCGGGCCGGTCATGCGCCTGGGCGACGTCAATATGAAGTTCGAGTATCAGGAATATTTTGGCAAGCAGCCCAGCACCGGATACGAGCGCCTGCTTCATGATTGCATGACCGGGGACCAAACGCTGTTTCAGCGCGCCGACATGGTGGAGGCTGGATGGAGCGTAGTGAATCCGATTCTGGATATCTGGAACGCCATTCCTCCGCGAAATTTCCCGAATTACGCCGCCGGCAGCTGGGGGCCGAAGGATGCGGACGAATTGATGGAGCGCGACGGGCGCATGTGGATGAACTTCGAACGATGATCCAGCACTCTGATCACGACTAAATACAGGCAACCAAGGCATGACTGCTCCAAACGATATTCGCGTCTTTGCCACCCCGCAGGAACTGTTTCACGCGGCGGCGGAAGAAGTGGCGCGGACCGCCGACCAGGCCGTGGCAGCGAGAGGCCGCTTTACCGTGGCGCTTTCGGGCGGATCCACTCCACGCAATCTCTATACGCTGCTGGCCTCCTCCGCCCGCCAATTTCCCTGGCCGGAAACATTTTTCTTTTGGGGCGACGAGCGCCACGTCCCTCCCGACAGCCCGGAAAGCAACTACCGCATGGCGGAGGAGAGCCTTCTCTCCAAGGTCCCCGTGCCGGCCAGCAACGTACACCGCATCCTCGCTGAAAACCCGGATGCTGCCGCCGCCGCTTCCGCCTATGAACAAACGCTCCAAACATTCTTCCGCCTGGACGGCGCCCACCTGTTTCCAGAATTGGATCTCATCCTGCTGGGCATGGGGCCGGATGGACACACGGCTTCGTTGTTCCCCGGGACCCGGGCCCTTCAGGAACAGACAAGACTGGCCGTTGCCAATCATTTGGATAAACTGAACACCGACCGCCTGACCCTGACCTATCCCGTGCTGAATGCCGCGGGTTGTGTGCTCTTTCTGGTGAGCGGCGCCGACAAAGCTCCCGCCCTCAAAGAAGTGCTGGAAGGCACAGAGGCCATCGAGACTTATCCCGCCAAAGGCGTGCAGCCGAAATCGGGCAGGTTGTTGTGGATGCTGGACCAGGCGGCAGCCAGCCAGCTACAACACACGGAAACAACGAACTCCTAAAACCGGGTCTGAGCGGACCTCTGCGCAAAAAAGCTGACCCTCCCTCTCTTTTTTCATTGCAAGCGAAGTACGACCACCGGTTCCCAGGCAATCTTAGAAAGTCGGGAAAACCGCGGTCCTGCGAATGGCGCGACGGGCAGCGAGACGGCCCGACCGAACGTTAGTGGCGCCAGCCCCCGATTTCCTTCAACGCGCCGCGTACATGTTCAAACAAACGCACGCGGTGGCGGGAATGTTCGAACTCGTGAATGTCGGCCCAGACTTCCGCCTGCCAGCTTTTTTCGTGGGCAGCGGACTCGCCACAGCTCGCGCACCGTGTGTGGAGGGTGATCGAATGATCCTCCGGCTGTACCGCGCCGGGCCGTTCGATAAAGATGCACCGCACTTCCTGTATTTCTTCGTCGTCGCCCAGAATGTGCTCGTAGCGCAGCAGGTAGCCAAATCCCAGGTTCTGCGCTTCCGCTTCCGCCTCGGCCCGGGTATGAAATGGGCCGTACTCCGCGCGCAGAGGCTCGGTGGAATCACACGCCATCCAGAACACTTCCTTGTATGCCATACCTTCCCGCCTGGGGGACTGCGAGTCTCGGGGCCTGGCCAGCCGGCCCCGTTCTATTGGCGCGAGGGTAAGTGTGCAATTCAAAGCCCGCACCCCCAAAGCATACAAGCCCATTTCCTTCAATCACTTACACCCAGGGCCGCACAGCTGCCGCAGGCTCGAAGTGCAACCCTTTGCAGAAGACGGGACGCGCCAAAGTCGGGGCCGCGATTGCGCCGGCCCCGGTTCGTCTCGCAGCCTACAGCGAAGCCCGCACCGGGGCCGGGCCGTTTACGCCTCCCATCTGCGGGATCCATTGGCTCCCTCCGTGGCTGGCGACATACATGGCCAGCTCCAAACGGCTCCACACACCGAGTTTGTCGAACGTATTGCGCAGGTGATTTTTCACGACTTGCTCGGTCGTCCCCAGGAGCCGGCCAATCTCACGATTGGTCAACCCCTCCCACACCAGCGTTGCCACCCTGATTTCCTTTTCGGTGAGGCACTCTCTCGGCATCGTCATTGCGGTCGGCCTCCTGCGGTGCCAAGGTTGGCGAACGCCGCGGTCGCCAGCTTCACACGTTTGCGGCCGTCACGAATTCCAGCGCGAAGAAACAGCGTGCGCAAATGCTGCTTCACCGTGCGCGAGCTGATCTGCAGTTGGCCGGCAATTTCTTGGTTACTGCATCCCTGCACCAGTAAATTGAGCACTTGCTGATCACGCGGGGTAACTTTCACTCCTTCAAGACTGACATTCATATTTCAGTTCCTCCTTGTCACTAATGGATTGCACGCCTTTCGCCAATTCTTCGTGTGCCTGCGCCACAACGGCGTAAGTACCCGTGGGACATAGACTTCGGAGTCGCCGAGAGGCTCACGTCGGCACCACCGTCGCCGATACGCTTTCCCAGCTTGGGCCAGCATCTGAGCTTGCCCTACTGTCAGATCGCCCTGCGCCCCCGCAAGCGGCCTAACGCAAGCCAGAACCACCACGCTCGGGCTGTGCGCTCCTCCTAACTGCATGATTCGCGGCAAGCGCTTTCGCTTCAGCCACTTACTCCGCCTGTTCCGCACGATCAATCGCCGAACGCACAAACCCGACACACCGCGTGCCGACGCCTCAGCGACTGCCATACAGCCCATGTTCCAACCTGGGACACTAGATCCGAAAACGCTCCAGTCTGGAACTCGGCGCAAGGCGGGGCTTGGCAAAAACACCGGGTGCATCGGAACTCAGCGATCATTAGGCCCCCACAAGACCGCAACGTCCCAACGGGTCAGATATCCACGGTAACCAACTGTGCCGATGCGGGAAGCTTGCCACGTGCTCTAGAATGAAAGCATCTTCCCCTGAACAGGAGAGAAGTGCTCCGCCCCGCTTCGCTGCCGCGCGGCAGGGGCGTGGTTAAAATCTTTCGTGGACGATCCTAAGACCAAGCCGGGGTTCGACGAGGAGACTCTCGGGAAGTTGCTCGAAGCGGCCTACGTGCTGCAGGAGCACAACCGCAAGCTTGCTCCCGCGACCGAAGAACACATCGAACCGCTGGCGCCCGCGCAAACCGAACCCATCGCTCCGTGGGAGGACACGCACAAAGCGCCCGCGCAATCCCCCGCCGCCGTCGGCCAAAATGACTTCACGCCCATCTTGGCGCAAATTGTTGAGACCCAACATCGTATTCAAACCGGCCACCTCTCCTTGCAGGATGCGGCGGCGCTGGTCGCCGAGCGAGCGGCGGGCATTGCCGGCGCCAGTGGTGCCGCGGTTTCTTTGCTGGAGGACGACGGCGTCCGCACCCTGGCGGGACATGGCGCGTCGGCACTCGCGTCCGGATCCAAGGTCAGCCTTCCCAATGCGCTCAGCAAGGCGTGCCTGCGCACCGGACAGATCATTCGTGGTAACGACATCAACCAGGAATTTCTGGTGGACGCCGACGCCTGCCGCCGGCGCGGCATCATGGCACTGATTGCCACTCCGATTTACAGGGACGGAGAAATCGCCGGCACGCTCGAAATTTATTTCGCCAGTGCCCAAAATTTCACCGAAGCCGACATCCACGCCAGCCAGTTGACCGCCGGGCTGATCACGGAAGTGCTGACCCGGGACCAGAAAATCGCAATCGGCACCCCTTCGGCGATGGAAGACTCCGGGGCGGATGGAGTCCCATGCTCGGCGTGTGGCCATCCCTTCCTGCCGCTGGAACAATTCTGCGGGGAGTGTGGGGCCGCGCGCACCACAGACCCGGAGACAGACTCCGCCGTCACCGACGCTGCGGACACGATGTGGAATGCCGGACGTCTTACGAAATTGCCCGCCGCTACCGATCAGCGTCCCCCAGCGGAAGTCGAGTCATCGGTCCCCGCGCTAGTTCCGCAGACGGTGGCTTCTGGCGAAATAGATCCGGGCCACGCAATGGCCGCTGAAGGCAAAGCGGACGAAGCCGCCTCGGAGAGTGAGACGGAAAATTCCATCTCCTCCGTTGCCTTGACCAAGACCGGAGGCGACGCCTGGGCTTCGGCGGCCGAGGCCCGCGATTTTCTGGAATCCGTCGCAACTCCAAGCCGCAGCGGACTGTGGGCCTTCTGGAAGGGACATCGCGGCGACGTTTCGCTGGCCGCCGCAGTCGTGCTGGTCGCAGTCGTGATCCGCTGGGGAATCTGGTCAAGTCCGGTAGGGGCCAGTTCGCGCCCTTCGCAGGCTACCGGCCACCGCCGCCGAATTGACCCCGAAGCCGGCCTCTCACTCTCGGACAAACTTCTGATCAGCCTGGGCATGGCCGATCCGCCGGATCCGCCCGAAGAAAAAGGCAATCCCTCCACCCAGGTTTGGGTGGACGAAAAAAGCGGGCTCTACTATTGCCCGAATGCCGACTCCTACGGAAAAACCGCCAAGGGAAAATACGAGGCACAACGGGAAGCCCAATTCGACCAGTACGAGCCAGCCGACCGCCGGGCCTGTGACTGAGCGCGCTCCCCACGAAAAAAAGAAAAAAAGAGGCATCCAGGTGCGGACGCCTCCTGCTTCTGAATTCTTCGTCCCTAGGCCTGCGCGGCGCGACTGTGCAGGTTCATCTCAAATAGCCTCGCCTCATACCACAGGGCCAACTCAACCCGGTTCCATAGGCCCAGCTTGTCATAAATGGTCCGCAGATAGTTTTTCACTACGTGCTCCGTCGTGCCAATTTCACAGGCCACTTCGGAATTCTTCATGCCCTGGGCGACCAGGTGGATGACTCGCCGTTCCCGTTCGTTGGGGATGCGGGAACCGAAACGCTCGTTTGTGTACATAGTTGCCTCCGATACAAAAGGGTTGCGAGTTTTACTCGCTTGATGCCGCCGCTGATCCCGTACCGCAGAAACAGACGGTTAAAGTGAGCCTTCACAGTCCGGCGGGCCATGTTGAGCTGCCGGGCGATTTCAGCGTTGTCGCATCCTTGAAGCAACAGCTCTACAATCTGCTGCTCTCGTGGTCCCAACTTTTCCGCGCGCTCTTCCATTCACCTTCCCCGGGAAAATCTCGTTCCGCCATACGCACCGGCCAGCTGTACCAAAACCTGTAGCATTCACTATGCCATTTTGAGACTTTGCTGTCTGTGACGAAGGAACATTCATTTCCACAGCTAGTTGCAGTCCTTCCAAAATTGGTAGATGCTGAAATAAATAGGTTGGTTCGAGCCATTGCCGCAACCCTTCCTGGCTCCGAAAACCCGCGTATTCCGCTGTTTCTTGTCGTTTGCGCGCTTACCGGGGGGAGGAACACACTCGCGTCGAGCGTTGAGGAAGCGCGAAAGAACCAAAGTAAGCGCCGATACCAAGAATGACCAAAAATTGACGAAATCGTACAACTACTCAGGCAAACACCTTAGCCAAAAACTGCCATATCGAGGGGGCGACGCGGAACAATTTACATGCGGGAGCGTTTTACAACCAAGGGACCGGGATGTCATTCAACCCAGCGAATACTTGAACAGCACCCAGAGTGCGCGGAATCCATCGCGCCAGCCGATTTTTTTCCCTTCTTCGTACGTCCGTCCCGAATAGCTTATGCCGACTTCGTAGACCCGGAGCCGTCGCTTGGCGATCTTCACTGTCACCTCGGGCTCAAAACCAAAGCGGTTTTCCTCAAGCGGGATGCCTTGAATGACATCACGGCGAAAGACCTTGTAGCAGGTCTCCATATCGGTCATGTTGAGATTGGTGAGCATGTTCGAAACCAGCGTCAAAAACTGGTTGCCGACGGAATGCCAAAAATACAGCACCCGGTGCGGCCCGGCTCCCAGAAACCGCGACCCATAGACGACATCGGCTCTGCCCGCCAACAATGGCTCGATCAGCTGAGAATATTCCGCCGGATCGTATTCCAGGTCCGCGTCTTGAATCACGACGAAATCCCCGGTGGCTTCGGCGATTCCCCGCCGCAGGGCCGCACCCTTGCCCAGGTTGCGGGGCTGGAGGAGGACTTTGATTTCCCGCGGACGCGCCTGTGCGATTTGCTCGAGAATTTCCCGTGATCCGTCGCTCGATCCGTCATCCACACAGATCAGCTCCAGTTCAAGGGGAACGGCCAGTACCCGGTCTACGATCTGCCGCAGCGTGGCAGACTCGTTGTAGACGGGCATGACGACAGACAGCTTCATGGGCGAGATTCACATCCGCAGCCAACGCTTGCGCGGATTCGACAGTGTACGGTTTTCATCGGTCCGCCGCAAATCCGGAAGGTGGGTCGCGGCGCAGCTTCTCGAACCATTGAAGCTGTTATCGTAGAAATCGTGAACCCACGGCAACGCAGCGGCCCGGTGCGCATTCTCAGCGTGGTCGGCGCACGGCCGAACTTCATGAAGATCGCGCCCCTGGTTGAGGAACTGAAGCGGCATCCGGAATTTCACCACTTCCTGGTGCATACCGGGCAGCACTATGACGACCAGCTCTCCGGAAATTTCTTCTCGCAGTTGGGGCTTCCCCTCCCCAACTTCAATCTGGAAGTCGGCAGCGGCTCCCACGCGGTGCAAACCGCGGAGGTGATGAAGCGCATCGAGCCGGTGCTGGCGGACTACAAACCTGCCGCCGTGGTGGTCGTGGGGGACGTGAATTCGACGCTTGCGGCGGCGCTGGTCGCAGTCAAGATGGGCATTGCGGTCGCGCACATTGAGGCCGGGTTGCGCAGCTTTGACAACGCCATGCCGGAGGAGATCAACCGGCGTCTGACCGACGCTATTTCCGATTCCCTGTTTGTGACCGAGCAGAGTGGTGTGGACAATCTGATTCGCGAGGGCGTTCCGCCGGGGAAGATCTTTCTGGTTGGCAACGTGATGATTGACTGCCTGCTGCGGCATCGCGAACTGGCGGCAAAATCCGGCGTGCTCGAGAAAATCGGAGCACGGCGCAGCGGCGATCAGCCCTGCGACTACGGTGTGCTTACCCTGCATCGCCCCTCGAACGTAGATGATCCAAAGACTCTCGCGGGAATTCTCAATGCGGTTCGCGACGTAGCCCGCGATTTTCCCGTCTTCTTCCCCGTGCATCCGCGGACGCGCAAGAACCTTGAAACTTTCGGACTATCCGAGATGCTCTCCGATCCAGCAAACAGGCCTGCATCGGGCATTGTGGCCCTGCAACCTCTTGGTTATCTGGATTTTCTGGCGTTGAACGACGGCGCGCGCATCGTCTTCACCGATTCGGGTGGGATCCAGGAGGAGTCCACCGTGTTGGGCGTACCCTGTCTGACCCTGCGCGAAAATACCGAACGGCCCGCCACCATCGAACATGGCAGCAATCAACTCGTGGGAGTGGACCCCGTGAGGATTGTCAGCGCCGCCCGCAGGGCCTTGGCGGGAGACAGACGCATCGAGCGCCGCCCCCCGCTCTGGGATGGTCATGCCGCGGAGCGCATCGTCGCGGTCCTGCGCACGCTGTTGATAGACTGAGGACGGCCCGCGGCAAATCGTGGTGCGAGGAACCCGTGTGAACATCAGCGTGCGAGAGTGGCAACATCCGGCCAGCCCTACGCTCGAACATCTCCGCGACGAAGATGTCCATGTCTGGCACTGGACGCACGAATCCGCCTTCGCTCTGGGGGCCGATCCCTATCGCTTGCTCTCGCCTGACGAACGGGCGCGGGCCGCGCGCTATCTGGTCGAAAAGCCGCGCCGCGAGTTTGTTGCCACGCGATCCACCCTGCGCCAGATTTTAGGTGCATATCTGGAAACTCCACCGGAAGGCATCACTTTTCAGTACTCCGCTCGCGGCAAGCCGTTGCTCGTGCGCAACTCGGAAATCGGTTTCAACGTTTCCCACAGCGAAGGCTTGTCGGTGCTGGCCGTCGCGCGGGAGTACGGCCTGGGTGTGGACGTCGAGTGGATCCGGCCCGACGTAGAAGCGGCAGCTTTGGCGGAACGTTTTTTTTCAGCGGACGAACGGATGCGGCTGCTCCGGTTCAGCGGCGAAGAACTGACGCAGGCGTTCTTCCGCTGCTGGACCCGCAAGGAAGCCTATATCAAGGCAACCGGTGACGGCCTTTCCCTCGCGCTCGACAGCTTTGATGTCTCGTTGGAACCAGACGCAGCGTCCGCGCTGCTCGGCACCCGCCCCGATGCAACTGAGGCACAGCGCTGGATCGTGAGCGACCTGCATTTGGCAAACGGATACGCCGCTGCGCTGGCACGCTCGGCCTCACGTAACATGGAGTAAGGCCTGCGCAACAACTCCGCCGGCAGGCCCTAGCCATGGACGCAAGCGATGCATTGCCGGGACCGGATGGGACGCAACGGCCTGATCAGCCGCTGGTCAGCGTGGTCATCCCTGCCTTTAACTGCGCGTCCCATATCGCAGAAGGCCTCGAATCTGTCTTCACACAGACCTGGCGGAATCTGGAAGTCATCGTCGTGAATGACGGCTCCCCGGACACCGCTGCCATGGAAGACGCCATGCAACCCTACTTAGGCAGGGTCATCTACCTGCGCCAGGAGAACCGCGGCCCCAGCGCCGCCCGCAATGCCGGGATTCACCGTGCCCGCGGGCCATTCATCGCTCTTCTTGACAGCGACGACACCTGGCTGCCGGAGCACATCGCGCAGCAGATGGAACTCTTCGACGCCGATCCCGCGCTCGGACTCGTCTACTCCAACATTTTTCTGGTTCGCGATGGGCACGTTCTGAGCGAGGGATTCGACGCTGTCCCCCAGGCCCCCGCCGTGAACCTCGACTCGCTCCTGGCAGAGGACTGCGGCGTGAATACATCCTCGGTGGTCGCCTTTCGGCAGTCTATCCTCGCAGCGGGTGGATTTGACGACAGCTTGACTCACTGCGAAGACTTTGACTTGTGGTTGCGCATGATCGCCGGCGGAGTGCGCATGGCCTATGACCGGCGGGTGCAGGCTCGCCACCGCCTCGGCGATGGACTCTCGTCCGATGCAGCGGCGATGAAGCGCGGACGGCTGCGGGCCTATGAAAAAATCGCCGCCATCACAAATCTGACAATGGCACAGCAGGCGACCGTCAGCCGGAAACAGCGCGAACTTCAGGCGGGCATCCAAATCGAGGCCGCTAAACGGGGACTGGAGGAAGGACGATTCAACGAGAGTTCAGCCGCACTCAAAGAAGCGCTCAGGTTGGATCCCTCGGCAAAGCTACGCTGCGCCGCGCTTGGAATGAAAATCTCGCCCCGCCTGTTGCGCACCTTCTATCATGTTTACTTGCGCGTGCTGGCGGGCGGAAACATCGCAAAGACACGAAAGAAAGTGGTCTTGCAACCAACGAAAGCGCTCGAACCATGATTTACGGAATCAAAACGGTCGCGAAATATCTGCTCGGCACCGACAAGGCCGGACGGAACCTCAAAGTATTTCCCGACGACACCATGCTGGTGTCGTATCCGCGTTCGGGCAACACCTGGACGCGCTTTCTGGTCGCAAACCTCGTATTTCCCGACCGCGACGTGAGTTTCGCCAACATCGAGACCCTGGTTCCCGACACGTCTTCGCAATCCAGCCGCGCCTTGAAACGCACGCCGCGGCCCCGCTTCATCAAGACCCACGAATATTTCGACCACCGCTATCCGCGGACCATCTACATCGTCCGCGATCCCCGCGATGTAGCACTTTCCTACTACGACTTCCAGAGAAAATATCGCCAGGTCGAGGACGGCTACCCCCTCGAACGCTATGTGGACGATTTTGTTTCCGGGCGGCTGGTTTCGGCGCCCTGGGGCACGTGGGCGGAAAACGTCGGCAGCTGGATCCATACGCGCAGCGGGCGTCCCGGCTTTCTTGTCCTCCGCTACGAAGACATGCTCGCGGACACGCTCGGCCAGTTGTCGCGCGTGTCGGATTTTCTGTGTTTGCCACCAGACGCCCAGCGTTTGCAGCGGGCGGTCGAGCGAAGCTCCGCCGACCGCATGCGTAAACTTGAGCAGCAGCAACAGGACCAGTGGATCGCCACGCGAAACCGTCGCAAAGACATTCCGTTCGTGCGATCCGCCAGCTCCGGAGGATGGAAGAAGTCCCTGCCCCCAGACTGTATCGCACAGATCGAATCGGCCTGGGGAAAACTGATGACAGAGGTCGGATACTCCCTCTCCAATACGGCTTCTGAACTTTCACCTGTAGCGAAACAGAATCGCTGATTTGTACCTGTCACCATGCGAAAGCTCGAAATCATCAAGAACGTGGGTTCGAGCTGGTTCAGCCTCGGCGTGAACGTTCTGGTCGGAATCGTACTTTCGCCTCTGATCCTGCACCGGCTGGGCAACACCGCGTATGGCGCGTGGGCGCTGGCCTTTTCGGTGACTGGATACTACGGGCTGTTCGATCTCGGCATCCGCTCCTCGGTCATCCGCTACGTTTCCACCTACAGCGCCACCAACGACCGCCCCGGCCTGGAGCGGCTGATCAACACCAGCCTCGCTCTCTACACCGTGATCGGTGGGGCGGCCATGCTGGCAACGCTCGCTCTAAGTGCCGCCGCGGGCTGGTTGTTTCGGATTCCACCCGACTTTCTCCCCACCGCACAAATTCTCTTCCTGATGGTCGGCGGCGGCGTTGCTCTCGGGTTTCCCCTCGGCCTTTTCGGTGGAGTGCTCGAAGGGCTGGGCCGCTTCTACGAAGTGAACGTCACCAACCTGGCGGCCGCGCTATTACGGGCGGCCTTGGTCGTCCTCGCCTTGCGGCACGGCTACGGACTGCGCATGGTTGCGCTGATCACCGTGTTGACGCCGCTGCTGGCGTCGGTGGCGCGGGCCGGGCTCGCTCTCAGGCTGCTCAATGTACGGCTGGGATGGCGCTATGCCGAGCGCGGCGCCTTGCGCGAGATTGGCCGCTACAGCGCAGCAAGTTTTGCGCTGATGGTTGCCTACAAGCTCCGTTTCAAGACCGATGAGCTCGTGATTTCGGCCATGCTGCCGATCGCAGCCGTCACATTTTTCTCCATTGGCGACCGCCTGGTGGACTACACCATGGAAGTCGTCGGCAGCCTGGCACAGATTTTCGTCCCTATGTCGGGACAGTCAGACGCCAAAGGCGACGCCGAACGTCTGCGCCGGATCTTTATCGCCGGCAATCGCGCTTGCGCACTCGTCGTCTTCCCCATCACCGCAACACTGATCGTGCTGGGCCGGCAGATCATCACCGCATGGGTGGGAGCGAGCTACGTCTCCGCGAGCTATCCCGTCATGCTCGCGCTGCTAATTCCCTCCACCATCACACTGTCGCAGGCGGCTTCCACACGAATTCTCTACGGGATGGCGCGACATCGGTCGCTGGCGTGGATTTCGTCCCTGGAAGCGGTGGCAAACGTGCTCCTCAGCGTGATTCTGATCCGGCCCCTGGGAATTTTCGGCGACGCACTGGGCACCGCCATCCCTCTGGCGCTCACCGGCATATATTTCCTGCCCCGCCATCTCTGTCGGTTGCTCGGCGTGCGCCTCTGGACTTTTCTTCGCGAGGCTTACACTCTGCCCGTGCTTCTGGTTACACCGACGGTAGCGTCCCTGATATTGGTAACGCGATGGTTCTTCGCGCATACTTATTGGCAGGTCGGAATGCAAATCCTGATCGGCCTTGCGCCTTATGCATTGGGCCTGGCCTGGGCATACCACAGCGGGCGGCTGCTTCGCGTGCAGGGAACAACCACCAGCCCCGATGCGGTGGATGCCGCACTGCTTCAGGGATTTCAAGAGGAACGCCGGTAAGGCGCAATGTGGACAAGACCCCACCCAAGCCGTCGCCGAAGTCTTTGCTGCGCGGGCTGCTACCCGTCACATGGTTGCGGCAGCGCGCGATCTACCTGCGGCTCGGCAATCCCGCAGGCAGGATCTACGCGGGACTACGATTACGCGAAAGGCTGGGAATGAAATTGCGTCTTTCCAACACGCTGTCTCCACACACGCGCTCCGTGTTGTGCGTCTGCTACGGCAACATCATGCGCAGCCCGATGGCAGCGGAGATGATGAAGCGTGAGATACTCGCGAGAAATATTGCACCCCCCATTGCCGTGCAATCCGCCGGCCTCCATGCACAACCCGAAAATCCCGCGCACCCGTGGGCCCTGGCGGCGGCTCAGGCCATGGGCCTACCCTTGACCGAACATCGCGCGCAGCTGATTTCTGACGAACTCGCTGCGCAGGCAGATGCGATCTTCGCCATGGATTTCCAGAACGCCGCCGAACTGCTGGCACGTTTTCCCCAAGCGCGAGACAAAATCCATATGCTCGGGCACTGGCGGCACGAACCCGGAACGTCGGTAGAAATCTCCGACCCTTACTACACCGACATCGAAGGCACGAAACAGTGCTACGCAGTCATCCAGCGTTGCGTCCGCAGCATCGTGGACGAACTGGAGAAAGCGAAATGACCTCCGCAAAGCCGGCGAGGGACCATGCGAAAGTCTGACAACCCCATCTCGCGCGCATGGCGGGCGGTCCGTCACGCGGGGCGCGTGCTCGCCGGAAAACAGCCCGCCGGGCGCAACCTCACCGTCTTTGCCGACGACGTGTTTCTCGTTTCCTATCCCCGCTCGGGCAATACCTGGACGCGTTTTCTTATCGGCAATCTGCTGCATCCGTCCGATCCGGTGACTTTCGCCAATGTGGAATCGAGGCTTCCCGAGATTTATTTCAATCCTGACCACGCGCTGCGCAAGCTGGCCCGTCCGCGGATCCTCAAGAGTCATGAGTGCTTCCAGCCGCACTATCGGCGGGTCATCTACATCGTGCGCGATCCGCGCGATGTTGCGGTTTCCTTTTACCATCACAACATTAAGGCCGGAAATATTCCCGACGGTTATCCCATGGACGAGTTTGTGCCCCGCTTCATCGCCGCTGAATTTGACACGAAGTGGGGATCGTGGTCCGACCACGTAAAAAGCTGGACACTGTTGCGCGGACAGGACCCGGACTTCCTGCTGTTGCAATTCGAAGCCATGAAGCACGAAGCAGCAGAACAACTGGCACGGGCCGCGGAGTTTTTGCGGCAACGCGGATTCCCTTCCCTGGCTTCGAACCAGCAAGACCTCGAACGTGTCATCAAGCTGAGCTCACCGGAGCGCATGCGAAAGCTGGAGAAGGAACAGAGCGCGGCGTGGGAACTCACTCGCAACACGCGCCAGGACAAACCCACCGTCCGCACCGCCAAGGCCGGAGGGTGGCGGGAAGCGCTTTCCCCAGCCTCTGTGAAGCTCATTGAAAACACATGGGGCCCATTAATGCGGGAACTGGGGTACGAATTGTCCGGTAAGTAGCGGGCTATACCGTTTTTTTCCTGCGCACGCGAAACCAGTTCTTAATCTCCGCCCAGCCGGGTCGCGGATCCGACAACCACATTTCGTCGTAGCGCACTCCTGGATACCAGGGCACGGCCATGCGCGCCACGCTAGGCCAAAATTTTGGATAGTCTCTCGGCCACCCCGCGGGCTTTCCCGCCCGCAGGTTCATCAGGTGGCTCATCTCGCCAACAATTCGGCGGCAGGTGATCCCGGTCTTGTATTCCAGCGAAAGAGGCGGAAGGGTGCCAGTCAGCAGCCAGTCAATCCAGTACTGTGGGAAGTCGAGCCCGCTTGCGATCGGCAACGCGATGGAACCCCAGGGACGTCCGTTGATTTCCATCAAAATCAACCTCCCGTCGCAGGTTCGTTTGTATTCCACCATTGCGATCCCTTCAAACCCGGTCGCGAGCAGTAAGCGGCTGCTGTGTTCGAGCAGGTCGTCATCCAGTGGAATCGAACGCCGGCAACTGCTGGCCGAGCCGCGCGGGTCTACTTCGCGGATGCGCTGCCAGGCAAACGGAAGAAATATCTTCTGGCCGGCAACGAACGCGGCAAATCCGATTCCCGTTCCACCCACGAATTTCTGGACCAGCACGTCACCCGCAACTTGCAGCCTTGTCTGCAACTGCCGTTCGAGGTCTGGTTGCGAATTGGCATACGAGGTCGAGCCAAATACCGTTTTCTCGTCGTTCCAGCGCACCGAAAAGCGGTCTTTCACGACCACGGGAAACTTGTTAAAGGGAAGACCCGAAACCGATGCCGCTGAGTCCACGAGCACGGTTTCTGGCACAGAGATGTCCACGGACTGCGCCAATTGGATGGTCTGCCATTTATCCGACGCGGCCCGCAAAGCGGATTCGGACGGCAACGCCAATTTACAGACCCCCGCGAAGCGATCGCCATACCGGGAAAGCGGCGTGAGGGTCCAGTCGGTGAGCGGAAGAACCAGGTCAATCGAGTTGGCGCGGGTAAACTGCAAAATACAATCGGCGAACCGTTCCGGCTCAACCGTGGAGACCGGATAGTCCAACCCAGCCCGCGCGTATTTTGAAAGCTTGGCGGCGGAGAGCAGACCAGCGTTGGCTCCAACCGCAACCCAATGCCCGCCGCGCCCCGCCGAGCGCGTGATCGCCAGCGCCGCCGCGCTGTGACCATCGAGGATGAGGATTCTAGACAATGAGACTCTTTCGATCTCCGCAATTCTCTCCGGACGCACCTAGGGAGAGTCTGATTTAGTTTTGCCATTCCTTGCGAAGTCGAGAAACCTGCTTTTCGCTTTTTACCTTAAACAGCATCTCCCTAGACTCCCCGCCCCGCAAAGGCGCATTCCAGGTTCCAGCGCAGCCCATCCACCGTTTTGCTGGGGAGAACACGCTTGAGCATTTGCGAATTGTCGCCCTTCTGAGCCAGACCACCCGCGGTGGTCACGGAGGTTTCATAGCCAACTGCGGCACACTCGGCAGCAGTGGTGTCATTCCAATGCGGCAAGCCTGAAGGACAAGGGTAGGCAAAATGCTTGACCTCCACACTCAGCATAGATTCAAGCACTCGCTTGGATTCTCCTAGTTCATACCGCATTTCGGTCAACTCCAGCTGCGCCACGTTTGGATGGGTCATGGTATGCGATCCGATCACGTACCCTTGGGAGCAAAGCTCGCGCAACTGTTCGGGAGTCATCATGGCGACGCCACCAGCCGGACCGCCTGCAGCCAGCAGTTGACGCTCTACGCTCGCCACCAACTCACGTTGCAGCGCTCCGCTCAACTTGCAGCATTGCTCAATGGCCCGCTCAAAGGCACGTTCTCGGTCGTCTTCACTCTTCAGCAAGAAAGCCCGGCCCGTTCCATCCTGCCAGGAATCTCTGCGCGTTGTGCGGAAGGCAAAGCGCAAGCGCGCCGGCCAAGGCAGTTCCCCCTGTGCGATGCAGCCCACGGTCACATAAAACGTGGCCGGAATGCCCAACTGGTTGAGGATCGGCGCAGCAAAGTCGAAGTTGTCGGCATATCCATCATCGAAGGTCACCGCAACCGCCCGCGCAGGCAGGTCGCCCGGGCCCTTTACAAATCCTGCAATACGCTCCAGGCTGACCGGATGGAACTGGCGGGCCAGCAATTCCATCTGCTTGCGAAACACGCTGGTGGAATGCACGATGCCGCCCAGAGAGTCGGCGGCCTCAGCGGGATCGTCACGGACCGAGTGGTACATGAGAATGGCCGCGCCTCTTCCGGTCACTCCGGCTCCAAACCGAAGCAAACCGCTGCCGATCAAAGCTTTCTTGAGAAGTTCTTTCATGCCCGGAAGGCCGGAATGGCCTCGAGACCAAGTCTACTGGAGAGACTTCGGCCAGAAGAATATGCACTCATGAGTCCTTCCGTAACGTTACCAGATTAAAGGACTTAGGCTAGTATGCAAGAATTAGCATGTTGACTTCACAGGGTGCAGCCGTGGTATAAAAGAAGGGACGCAATAGTTTGCACTTTCAGCTTTCGCCCGCCGTGCCCCCAACGGGAAAAGTAACCGTAAGTACAGTCAGATCAAGGTTTTGCATCTTCCGTCCCCCGGTTAAAAGGTAACTAAGAGTATCCGGAATCTGCCTGAATTGGTAAGTGTCTGCGGTCGCACCCAGTTTCACCCCGTCCGTAACACACCAGGCGCGAAACAGTGGGGCCGACGGAGTCCATGCACGGTAAAATTTCAGGGTGAATACCCAAAGCTTCTAAAAACTACAAATACCCAGGAGGGTTGTTTCTTGAACGCATCCAATAGCCATTTGATTGCTCCGCACGGCGGAGAACTAGTTGATTTGTTTGTATCCACGGCGCGCGCCGCCGAAATCAAAACCCAGTCCAAAGAATGGGTTTCCTGGGACCTGACGGCCCGCCAGATCTGCGATCTGGAATTGCTGACCAACGGCGGCTTCTCGCCGCTGCGCGGCTTCATGGTACGCAAGGACTATGACAGCGTGTGCCAGAACATGACGCTGGCCAACGGCACGCTGTGGCCCATGCCGATCACGCTCGACGTGACCGAAGAATTCTCGAAAAAGCTGACCGCCGGGACCAGCAAAGTTGCGCTGCGCGACGCCGAAGGCGTGATGTTGGCAGTGCTGCATGTGGAAGATATCTGGCAACCGGACCGCAAGGCCGAAGCCCAGGCAGTGTTTGGCAGCGTGAGCCCCGCCCATCCTGGCGCCGACTACGCCATGAACAAGTCCAACCCGTGGTATATCGGGGGCAAGATCGAAGCGGTGCAAGCACCTTCGCACTATGACTTCCGCACTCTTCGGCTGACGCCGGCGGAATTGCGCGCTGAGTTCGGACGCCTCGGCTGGCGCAAGACCGTCGCCTTCCAGACCCGTAACCCCATGCACCGCGCCCACGTCGAACTGGCCATGCGCGCCGCCAAGATGGTGGAAACCAACCTGCTCATTCATCCCGTGGTCGGCATGACCAAGCCGGGCGACGTGGACTACTACACGCGCGTGCGCTGCTACCAGTTGTTGATTCCGAAATTCCCGCAGGGAACGGCAAAGCTTTCGCTGCTGCCGCTGGCCATGCGTATGGGCGGACCGCGCGAGGCCATCTGGCATGCGCTGATTCGCAAGAACTATGGCTGCACCCACTTCATCGTGGGCCGCGACCATGCCGGGCCGGGGTCGGATCCGGAGACGAAGAAGCCGTTCTACGGCCCCTACGAAGCCCAGGAAGTGTACGCCAAGCACGAGAAAGAAATCGGCGTGACCATGGTCAAGTTCAACATGATGGTCTACCTCGAAGAGCAGGACCAGTACGTTCCCGACAACGAAGTTCCTAAGGGCGCGAAAGTGGGCAACATTTCCGGCACCGAACTGCGCGACCGGCTCAACGAAGGCCGCGACATCCCGGCGTGGTTTACCTATCCGGAAGTTGTGACCGAACTGCGGCGCAGCTTTCCGCCACGCGCCAAGCAGGGTGTGACGATTTTCTTCACCGGGCTTTCGGGCTCGGGAAAATCCACCATCGCCAACGCTCTCATCACCAAGTTCCTCGAGGTTGGTGGCCGTCCGGTGACGCTGCTCGATGGCGACCTGGTGCGCAAGAACCTTTCCAGCGAACTTGGTTTCTCCAAAGAACACCGCGACATCAACATCCGGCGCATTGGGTATGTCGCGTCGGAGATCACCAAGAACGGCGGCATTGCGATCTGCGCGCCGATTGCCCCGTATGACGCGACCCGCAAGGCCGTTAAATCCATGATCGAACCCTTTGGCGGATTCATTCTGGTGCATGTCGCGACCTCGGTCGAAGTTTGCGAACAGCGTGACCGCAAAGGCCTGTACGCCAAGGCCCGCGCCGGCATCTTGAAGGAATTCACCGGGATCTCGGACCCCTACGAGACGCCCGCCGATGCCGACGTGACCATCAACACCGGCGAACTGTCGCCCGAGGAAGCCGCTCAGGAGATCCTGCTGCACCTGGAGCGGGAAGGCTACTTCGGGACCAGCGCGCAGAACAGCTAAGAACCAGCCGGAGCCGGCTGTGACAAATGGGGGTGGGCAGTGGAACTGCTTATAGCAAAAATCCTGGTAGGATTTTTAACTGGAGTCCTGATTGGATTGACCGGAGTGGGCGGGGGAGTGCTGATGCTCCCCGTCCTGATCTTCGGGCTCCACGTTCCCGCCATTCGCGCGGTCGGCTCGGATGCGCTGTTCAATTTTTTCACCAAAATCCCAGCCGGACTGCTGCACCTGAAAAAGAAGACGGTGCGGCGCAAGGTGGTCATCGCGCTGGCGGTAGGTAGCATACCCGGCTCCGTCGCCGGTGTAGGCATGCTGCAACACATCCGGCACGTCTATGGCGATGGCGTGAACGACTTCATCAAGATGGCGATTGGCGTTCTGCTGATCATTGTGCCCATCCTGCTGCTGTTCCAGCGCCGCATTGAAGAGCGAGTCATGCACCAGCCGCCCACCATGAAGTCTTACGCGGGAATCTCCGTCATCGGAATGTTTGCCGGCATCCTCGTGGGCATGACCTCGGTCGGGTCGGGGAGCATTATTATGATGCTCATGTTGTTGTTTTACCGCTTTCCTCCCAAGCACAATGTGGGCACCGATGTGGTCCACGCGGTGGTGCTGACGGGCATGACTTCTCTGATGCATTTCAAGCTGGGCAATGTGGATCCCAAGCTGGTGATGGTATTGCTGATCGGGTCCATTCCCGGCGGCCTGCTGGGGTCGCAGTTGAGCACGCAGGTGCCCACGGTGTGGCTGCGAAGAATTCTCTACACCGTGCTGCTGGCGACCGGCCTGCGCATGGTTTGGCCCGCGCTCTCATAACTCCAATCGAAAGGCCCGTATGAATTCCCGTTACGATGACATTTTGGTCCGCATCGCAAGCGCCTTACAAGCTGCCGCTGTGGTGTTTGACCGCTTCACGCCCGGCGAAGTGCAGGCAAAATACAAAGCCGGAGACGACCCGGTGACGGCAGCCGACCATGCCGTAGACGCCGTGTTGCACCAACATCTGCTGCGCGAGGGCGAGGGCTGGTTGTCGGAAGAAACCACCGATAACGCCGAGCGCCTTGGCTGCAAGCGTACATGGGTGGTGGATCCGCTCGATGGAACGCGCGAGTTCGTTCTCGGTCTTCCGGAGTTTTGCGTCTCAATCGGATTTGTGGAGAACGGGCGGCCGGTTGCCGGCGGCATCTACAACCCGGCTACCAAAGAAACGTTCCTGGGCGCGATAGACTGCGGCGTGACCTACAACGGCAAGCCGGCGCAAGCCAGCACGCGCGCAACGCTGAACGGTGCGTTGATTCTGGCGAGCCGCAGCGAAGTGAAACGTGGCGAGTGGAAGGCATTCGAGAACGGCAGCGCTAAAGTTCAGGCGATGGGATCGGTGGCCTACAAGCTGGCGCTGGTGTCCGCCGGACTGGCCGACATCACGTTCACGCTGACTCCGAAAAACGAGTGGGACGTGGTCGCAGGCGCTGCCCTGGTGGAAAGTGCGGGCGGCTACGTAGGCACGCTTGACCACAAACCTCTCACCGCCAATAACGCCAACCCGCTGCTCTCAGGCCTGCTGGCCTGCGGCCCAAACCTGCGCGAGCCGCTGCTGGCGCTGGTGGAAGGGCACATTCCGGTGGCCCGCTAAAGCATTTCGGGAGCAGCGGACGCCCTCGTCCGCCCAGCCAGCGTTTGTCATCCTCTAGGCAGCGGAGCCGCTCGCGAAGCGAGCAATCCAGGAGGTATTTGCCTTGTTTTCATATATCTACGGCGATTCCAACATCTAGGATGCGAGCGAATCAAAGGCGAACACACAGCGCTTGCGGATGTCCTGGTTGTAACTACACAAAGAGTTATAATGAAACCAAGCTGGTATGACGTACGAATGGGATGACGCGAAGAACCCAAAGAACTTCGCCAAGCATGGCCTCAGCTTTGAGGACGCCGAGTGGGTGTTTGCCGGGCCTTGCATCACGTTTGGAGGATGACCGCTTCAACTACGGGGAAGTACGGCTCATCACTTTGGGCCTGCTTGCGGGTCGCGTCGTTGTGATTGCCCATTCACCGCGCGACGAAGCAACGCGCATCATTTCCATGAGAAAGGGGAACAAGCGTGAGCAAGAAATCTATCAAGAGCGACTTGGGGCGAATTGACCGCATGAAGGATGCCGACATTGACTATTCGGACATCCCCCCGATGGGCAAGGCATTTCTCAAGAAGGCCACCATGGCTTGGCCCCCGGAGAAGAAACAACTGACGATTCGCCTTGATGCGGACGTGCTCGATTGGCTGAAGGGCCATGGCAAGGGCTACCAGACACGCATCAACCGCATTTTGCGCGTGGTGATGGAGAGTCAGCCTCGGCCGATTCACCAGTAGAAAATACTCGAACGGACACCGTCCGACCCTTCCCTCACAACGATCGGGCATTATGCGTTCGCCCCGTCGGGTTCTCCCGCCCCCGCGAAAGACGTGCCCGCATCTACGCCGAAATCTCTTCGATCACTTGCAGCAGCGCCTCGTGCGCGTACGCCCAGTTGTGGCATTTGAAACTGCGCAGGTCAACGATTGGAGCCTTACAGTTGTAACAGCTTAAATCGGCGATTGCGCGCGGCACTTCGACATTCACGTACTTCCGCTCCCCAAGAATGACCTCGACCAAAAGCGCTTTCTGGTGGGTTTTCGTCAATGCGGAAGAGACGATATCGAGCCAGCTCGTTTCCCGACCGCACTTTGGGCAATGACGCGTGTCACCGCTGACCCAAAGCGGGGCACCGATGCTCTTCTCGGGAATTGCGAGCAGTTTCTCGATGGTCCGCACGTCTTCGTCCTTCGTGACCCAGCGGTGGCTGCCCGGCAGCGAGAGCGGCGAATCGTAGACTTGTTTGAAAACTTCAGGACTCACCACGCGCGTGGTGCGGGCCTGGGAGGTAGGGTTGGGTTTGGTAGGCATAGCTTCGTTCCTCCTGGAAATAGCCTCTGATTGAACCGCCGTTGCAACCTCTTACTCATTTTGAGGCCGACGACGTCGTGCATACTGCCCTGCAGGATAGTGGGCTTTCTCGATCAAACGTTTCTTCTGCCAACGAGAAATGAGTTAAGAAGAGCGGTCCGGCGGGCGGTCCGGCGGGCGGCCCTGCGCCGGGCGTCGCCCGGACAGCCGAGGGCGGCTGTCCCCACGCATACAAAGTAGCTCTCTCCACTTCGCTCGCTTCGCTGTGACGGGATCACAGGGCCTTCGCAGCGAGCACAAACATCAATCCACCTGCCCCTGCGTCCCCGGGACATAGACTTGCGATGCGGCTCGACGAACAGCCAGCAATTCACCCACTCCGGTTGTCCAACTCTCAAAATCAATGGGCTGGCGGTTTTGGTTGTCCACGAAACGCGGCAGCAACAAAGGATCACTCGCTCGTGTGGCTAGCCCCGCATCGCAAGTGGTGGCGGACTGAATGCCTTCGGCCCGCAGCCAGGGCAGCATCTCGGGACGATGGACGCCGCTGGGGTAGCAGAAATGCACTGGTGTCGCCCTGCATAATCCCTGGAGCCCGTCGCGATTGTCCTGAATCTCGCTCCGAAACAGCGCCTCGTCCACGGGCGTGCGATGACGGTGCGTATGAAGCTGAAGATCAATTCCCGCCCTCGCCACCTGCTCCAGTTCGCCGTGGTTCATGAGCTGAAGAATTCGTTTCGCCTTGAGCGTGGCGTAATCTACTCCGAGCAATTCCGCGAGCCGGGCAGCGAGATCGTCCTTTTGCTCGCCGGTGAGATGGTCGCGCTCGGCAGCCTCAATCAATCCGCGGACCACTCTGTGACGCGAAGGTTCGTCGTGCAAATCCAGTGGCCCCGCTAGGCCGATTTTCTGTCCATCGGCAACGATCATTCCGCGCCGCTTCCAAAGCATATAAGAACAGATCAAATTGAATACTGGCAGCTCATGTTGTGCGTAATACGTCGTTTGATAGACCGTCGCCGGGAACCCATGACCACGAAGCAACGGAAATGCCTGACGGTAGAAGTCGTACGTGCCGTCGTCAAACGTGAGCGCGACGCTGCGCTGCGGCAGAGTGCCGGAATGAAGCCGCTGCAGCGCCTCTTCGAGGGGAAGCACGGAATATCGGCCACTGCTGAGCCATTCCATGCGCTGCTCAAGTGTTTCCGCAGAGACGTAAAGGCTGGGCCGCCACTGATGTTCGTCGTCCAAAGAAGTGCCGTGGTAGCAGAGGATGAGCAGACGCTGGCTGCGCCAGGTGCTTCGCGCAACGAACTGGAAAATCCCCGCCGCTCGCAGGGTCGTCAGCAGGGCGCGTCTTACTTGACTGCGTAGCATCAGACTTCAACCCCGCGTCCGGCCGCCGCCAGATCGGATGTTTGTTCCTGTTCGATGCAAGCTCGCATCCAGAGCTCAAAATTCAGCAGACGCCAGATGCGGTCGCTATGATCGCGGTGTGCGGCGCGATGCTCGGCGAACAAACGCCGTAGGGTCTCGGGACGAAACAACCCGCGATCCAGCGCACGGGCACCAGTAAGCAACGACTCCAATTCGTCCAGCAGCGAACCTTTCAGCCATTGCACCCACGGAGTGGGAAAGCCCATTTTCTTGCGGTGAATGATTGCCCGCGGCAACAAATCTTCGACGGCAGACTTGAGAATCATCTTCCCGGCCAGTCCGCTGACGGAATACCGGCCCGGGATTTGCAAGGCGAACTCCACCAGTTTGTGATCGAGAAACGGGACGCGACTCTCGACGGATGCCGCCATGCTCATCTGGTCCTGCTTCATGAGCAGCTCAACCAGATAAGTCTTGATGTCTGTGTACAACATGCGCTGGAGCAGCGGGCCGCTGGAGTGGTTCCAGTAAGACTCAGATGAAGCGTAGGCATCGCCTGCGGCGGCAAGCATCTCCGGCGTGAGCAACGCGGCCTGGTGCGACGCGCTGAAGGCGGTATAGAAGTTGTCGAAGTAAGCGGAGGACCACGAAGCGCCATCGCGGGCAAGAAACGTGTGTTCAAGTTTGCGCGTAAGCGAAGCAGGCAAAGTTCCGCGGGCGATGCCGTCTCGAATCATGCCACGCACAGCCGACGGCGTGATGGCGCGATACACACGGTCCGCAGTCGCGGTTCGCAGCATCCAGGCGTAACGGGTGTAGCCCGCCAGAGTTTCATCGCTGCCTTCCCCGGTGAGCACCACCTTCACGCGTTCACTCGCAAGGCGGGAAACAAAATACAACGCCACGCTCGAAGGCCAACAGATAGGCTCGTCCTCATGCCAGATCAGGCGCGGGAGAGCGCCCATGAAATCCTGGCGCGAGACCTTGACTTCACGATGTTGCGAGCCGATGTGACCGGCGACGGCGCGCGCGAATGGAAGCTCGCTAAATGTATCCTCCTCATACCCGACGGCAAATGTTTCGACCGGGCCGCCACGGATTTTTGTGGCCAAGGCCGCGACAGCGCTCGAGTCGAGACCTCCACTCAGAAATACACCAAGCGGCACGTCGCTCATCAGATGGCTGGAGACTGAGTGTTCCAGCAAGTCGCGATAGCCAGTGATGTAGGCGCGGCGGGGCAAACTTTCCTTTTCGGCAGCGACGGGAACATCCCAGTACTGCGCGATGGAAACACCGCCCTGCTCGCCGATTTCGAGCCAATGGCCGGGCATAAGTTTACGGATGCCGCGGTACATGGTCTGTTCGCCCGAGAGGTATCCGAAGGCAAGATATTCTGCGAGAGCGCCGCGGTTGAATTCCGACCTTATGTTTGGATGCGCGAGGATCGCCTTGATCTCCGAGCCAAACGCAAAGACGCCGTCCTGAAAGTAATAATAGAGCGGCTTGATGCCGAGCCGGTCGCGCGCAATGAACAGCTGGCGGGCGCGCGAGTCCCAGATCGCAAACGCGAACATGCCACGGAGATGCTGAACGCACTCGCGGCCGTGCTCTTCGTAAAGATGAAGAATGGTTTCGGTGTCGCTGTGCGTGCGGTAGCGATGGCCGCGGGCTGCGAGCCCCTGGCGAAGATCACGGTGGTTATAGATTTCGCCGTTGTAGACGATCCAAAGGGTTTCGTCCTCATTCGCAATGGGCTGGTGGCCGGAGGCAAGGTCAATGATACTGAGCCGACGCATGGCCAGCCCAACGTTGCCCTGCACCAGAAAACCGTCGTCGTCGGGACCGCGGTGGACGATCTGACGGTTCATGGCAGTGAGGGATTCGCGACTCACTGCCCTGGTCCGGTCCTGGAAGAAGACGCCGCAGATTCCACACATGAATGACCTGTTCCCCCGTCCGATTTCCCGCACCGACAACCTGTCCGCTAATCCTCGACTTCGTTTGCCAAGAGCGCGATTGCGCCCGGAGCGCCACTGCCCCAAGCATAGCGCACGCGATGCTTGACGGAGAGAAGGCGCTGCTCTTTGTGTGCCACGTATGAGCCGCCACAGAAAAGCACAGCCTGCGTATTGGTCGCGTGATCGGTCATTGAATAGACAAACGATGCGTCGCTTTCCCAGCCTTCCGCGCACCACGTCCCGGGTGCTTCGCACACAAAGAACTGATCGTCTCTCTGTGGCGTGCTGTAGCGATAGGCGGTGACTCTGCTCTCTCGATCCGCAGGTAACCGCTGCAACGATCCAATCTCCGGTATTTCGCCGTCACCGGCCATCAAGATCGTTGCCAGTTCCGCGGGCGTCTGGCCGTCGTGCTCGAAGGTCACCACCGCACGCGTGTCGCGCCTGCCGTAAACCGGAGACCCGGCTTCGGACGTGTCATGCCGCGTCCAGCCGTTGTCCTGTGCGCTAATCAAGGCAAAGCATTGCGATTCTGAAGCAAACACGTGCGGGTTTTGCTCGGTTGGCAAGAGCGAAGGCGCAAGATGCCAACGGACCCGCAAGTTGTGAACACCGCAGCCTTCGGCGCGGTCCAGCACAAAATGGAAACCGCCGCGAGGGTGAAACACGAGGCGCCTGTGTTTGATGGGGTTCGGCGAGCGCATGTAACCGTTGTGGCCGCCGTCAAAGAAATCAAACGTATCGGTTGTGATCCACTGATCAACCTGGGCTGCAGGCAGTGAAGACCACGAGAACGGGCCCGTGGTCTCGGCCTGGTCGTTTCCATCTACCGTGAGGGTGTTATGCGCAGCCGTGCCGCGGAGGCGCTCGCGCTCGCCGCTTTGGAGTGTGTACTCCAGAGTTCCAGAGTCGGCCAGCAAAGGCTGACCCCGTCGAATCAATTGGACGCTGAGCAGATCGGCGTGAGCATGGCCGGCCGAACCCTGTCCCAGACTGCCCGCGGCGATCATCAACTGGATTTTGTCGCGCGGCTCTGACATGAGATAGATGCCAGTCTCCTTCAGCGTTGCGGACTCACGAGATGGCTCTGTTGCGTGCAGGGCGTCAAAGTCTTTCAACCCGCGCGTGCCCAGCAACCAGAGGGCTTCCTCAGAAAATCCGGGAGCAGCAGACTTAAGATCGCCGCGCCGGAAAAGCGCCGTGCCCAATGCTAGCGGATCGATCATATGCTCAGCTCGATTGCGGGACGGATCGAACCAGCGGCCGCCATCGTCGTCGCCCATCAAGTGGACTTGACCGGCGCGCCCCAGCAGCATCAGCGAGTTCAGCATCCGAGTCAGCAACTCGTCGGCATCCGCAGGAATCTTGACATCGTTGCGGGCGGCAAGGATCCGGCAATGCAGCAGCATGTCCAGCGCGTACACGTGGTAGTAAGTCGAACGCTCGAAATAGAATCCGTCTTCCCTCACCTGCTGGCGGGCGGAACGCCACAGCGTGTCCCAAGCGGTTGGCGCCCATCGCGATGCAGAGCGCAGCGAAGGGAATTGTGTACCCACCATGAATAGTGCAGCGCATTCGCCCAGCAGGTGAGTATTGGGCGAGAAGTAGGTGGACAGGTAGCGCTCTACGTGGCGCGCGCTCAGATGAATCGCGGTCAACCACTCACGCCGCAGTGTGTCGGAGAACAGTGGTGAATCCGCAAGCAGACACCATGTCCAGGTCCACGACACACACCGAATCGAGACTTCCAGGCTGCTGGCCCAGTTGATGCCCATGGGATAGGGGTTGGAAGCCCGCCAATGCTGAAACTGCGCGAAGATTTCACGGACGAAGCGCTCGTCGCCGGTGAGATGCCACGCTTTGGCGAGAGTAACGAAATGCTGATGGCGATTCAGTTCCCATGTGATCTTAGAATCGCCGACCACGTCGAAATTGAGGTACGGAACCTTGTGGAAGGGGAGTCGCGGCGCGCGCTTGCCATGCACGATGTCGAGATGCCAGTCTATGTCGCGGCCATAGTCAAGACCAGGGTAACCGAGCAGATCAAAGCGATGTTGGCAGGCGAGTTCGGCACGTCGCACGATGCCGGCAGCGGTCTCCGGCCAGCGGGTGCGCAGGGTTCCCACAATCCCGTTCAATTCTCCTGCGGCAAAGAAGAAATTGCCGGACCGCATGCTCTTGAGGTCTATCGCCGGCGCGAAGTCATGTCCGGCGGGAGCCAGTCGCGCATCCAGGCGCGCCGAGAACCATTGACGGGACCGGTCAGCAATTTCCGCCGGGGCCATGTGAGTGATGCGCCCGAGGTTTCGAGCCAACCGTGACGTCATCGTCGGGCCTGCTTCGCCGGGAGTAACAGTTCCGTATAGAGCGCTTCCACTTCGCCCGTCATTCGCTCGAAACTGAACTTCTGTAAGGCTGATTCGTGGCCATGGACGGCGATGCGGCGCGCAGTTTCCGGGGCGCGAAGAAGAGACAGGATCGCGGACGACAGCGCGGACGAGTCTTCCGGGGGCACCAGCATCCCGGTCACATTATCCTCGATCAGCTCCGGCATGCCGCCAACCTGGGTTGCAATGGTTGGCAAGCCAGCGGCGAGATATTCAAGCACGGCGTTGGGAAAGCCCTCCGCCCGCGACGGCAGCACCGCTAAATCGCAGCCGGCAAGAATCTCCGCCACATTGGCCCGGCGACCAAGAAAAAGGAATTCGTTTTTCACGCCCGTCTCCGTCGCCATCTTCTCGAACGCATGCCGCTGCGCGCCGTCGCCGACAAGCACAAACCGCGTTTCAGGAAATTCCCGCAATACAGCGGGAGCGGCGGCAATCAACAAATCTTGGCCTTTCACATCGGTGTGCATATTGCCGACCAGCACGATGAACTTGCAGGCCTCGAGTCCTGGAAACAACGCCCGCTGCAATCCTCGATCTCCACGGAATCTGGCCACATCCACGCCGTTGTGGATTACGCGGATTTTGGACGGATTGAATCCATCCTGAGACACAAGATCGTCGCCAATTGCGCCCGAGTTCACTAGTACCGCATCCGACCACTTTTGAATCCTCCTGAGCCACGCGCGGCGCGCTCCCTGATACCAGGCATCGTGCGACAAATCACGCTGGCTGCATACAATCGCCGGAACCCGAGCCAGTTTCGCCGCAACCACGCCCATCAAGTTGGACCAAAGATCATGCGTGTGGACCACATCGAAACGGTGTCGCCGCAAATAGCGGCCCAGGCGCAGCACTTCGAGCAAGCCACGTGGCGAGTCCAGGCCGCCTCGTGGATAAAACTGTTCTACCGCCACTTCCGAGCCGCGCAAGCGGTCCAGCAGCGGACCTTTCGCCTGCAAAGCGCCCATCGTCACGGTATGACCCGCCTGTGACATGCGCAAGGCCAGTTCCACGGCCTGCGTTTCGGTTCCACCAATCTCGAATGAATCCACCAAATAAAAGACGCGGCGCCGTGACGCCGCCATGAGGGGCGGGCCGCTGGTCGAAACGCCCAGACTGACTGGCGCTTTCGTCGTTGTCGGGCCGGGCGTGGACATTTTCAAGTTTGTGAAACTAGTTACTCCTGCGCAGAACCGAAGCTTCCCAAGGCGACGCGCCCGCGTGTTAAATATTATCTGGAGTGCTGGCCGCTGAATAGCCGCAGCAAGGCTTCGGCACAAGCCTGACTCGCTCGCCAATGACTCCGATGGGGAAGGAAAGCGAAAACGAATGAGTCGCGCAATCAGCGTGTTTGGCATGGGATACGTTGGAACGGTGACGGCGGCCTGCCTCGCCAGCAGGGGCTTTCGCGTCGTGGGCGTTGATTTGAACCCAGCTAAAGCGGAGGCGCTGAACTCGGGCCGTAGCCCAATCGTTGAGCCCGGCGTTTCGGAGCTGATCGCCAAGGCGGTCGCGGACGGTCTGTTGAGCGCCACATCCGGTCCCGAGCAAGCGGTGCTTGCAACCGATATTTCGTTTCTCTGCGTCGGCACCCCAAGCCTGCGCAATGGGAAGCTCGATCTCGGACACGTCCAGCGCGTGTGCGAGGAAATTGGCCGTGCGCTCACGAAGAAAGAGACCTTTCATCTCGTGGTGCTGCGCAGCACGGCCCTCCCCGGAACAGCCGAGTCCGTCGTAGTCCCAGCCCTGGAAAAAGCGAGCGGAAAGAAATTGGGACACGGATTTGGCGTTTGTGTAAATCCTGAATTCATGCGTGAGGCCACGGCAGTTGCGGATTTCATGGATCCCGCCATCACCGTGATCGGCGCCGCCGACCCGGAACACAGTCGCATTCTGCGTGAGGTCTACCGCTGGGCGCCGGGACGCGTTTTCGAGACTTCGTTTCGCTCCGCCGAGATGGTCAAGTATTCCTGCAATGCCTGGCACGCGGTAAAAGTTGCTTTCGCCAATGAAATGGGCACGCTGGCAAAAGCGCTCGACGTGGACGCTGCGGCGGTCACTGAAATATTTCTCTCGGACACGCGCCTGAATATTTCCGCGAGCTATTTGCGTCCGGGCTTCGCCTTTGGCGGGTCGTGCCTGCCTAAAGACCTGCGCGCAATCAACTATCGCGCGAAAGAGGCTGACCTTCGCCTGCCAGTGCTGGAGGCGGTTCTCCCCAGCAATCACGAACATCTGACCCGTGCCGCCGAAATTATTCTCAGCACCGGCAAGAAGCGCATCTGCCTGTTGGGTCTCAGCTTCAAGGCCGCCACCGACGATCTGCGCGAGAGCCCGCACGTCCAACTGGTAAAAATGCTCCTCGGCGAAGGCCGGCAAATCCGCGTCTGGGACGATCAGGTTTCACTGGGCCGCCTGATCGGCTCCAACCGCCAATATATCGAGGAGACCATTCCCCACATCGGATCGCTGCTTTCGGCGACGCTGCAGGAAGCGATTGCGGACGCGGAAGTGGTTGTCATCGGCACGCGTTTGCCTGCTGACGAATTGAGCCGTCACCTTCGGCCGGACCACATCGTGGTGGACTTGGTGAATCTGGACCGCGCCGCGCGACCCACGGGCACAAAGCAATATGAAGGGATCTGCTGGTAACCCGGCCCGCTCATGAAAATTCTTTGGGTCAAGGCGGGGGGGCTGGTACCGCCCGACACCGGCGGCAAGATTCGCAGCTACAACATTCTGCGCGAGCTCGCCCGCACTCACGCGATCACGTTCTTCTCGTTCTACGCTGCGCACCAGCCAGACATTCACGATGAACTCCGGGCGGTTTTCCGTGAACTGATCTGCCTGCCGCTGGTCTTGCCCCGCCCCAGGGGTGCGCGCGAAATGCTGCAATACTCAGCGAGTGTATTTTCGCGCCAGCCTTACAATATTACCAAGTATTGTCGTAGAGAGGTCAGCGACCGCCTGCGGAAACTCTTGCGCACCAACCACTACGATGTGATTGTTTGTGACTTTCTGGTTGCGGCGGGCGTGGTCCCGTGGGACCATCCCGTGCCAAAAGTGCTGTTCACCCACAACGTCGAAACCACTATCTGGAGGCGGCATTTCGAGGTCGCAACCAACCCGCTCTGGAAAGTAGTGTCGTGGCTGGAGTGGAAAAAGATGGATGCCGCCGAGCACCGTTATCTGCGACTGGCGGACCATGTCCTGACTGTTTCGGAAACGGATGCGGAAGCATTCGCACGCTTCCTGCCCCGCGACAAGCTGACGGTCGTACCGACCGGCGTGGACCTTGACTACTTTCGTCCCGCCCCCGGCAAGGAAGACGCTGACTCCATCGTGTTCACCGGTTCGATGGATTGGATGCCGAACCAGGACGGCATTACTTTTTTCGCCGAATCAGTGTTTCCGTTGGTCCTTCAGAAACGACCTGGTGCCCGCCTGTGTGTAGTGGGCCGCAATCCATCGCGCCGTATGCAGGAAATGGCCCAACGACTGCACGGCATTCAACTCACGGGATGGGTCGAGGACGTACGCCCGTTCCTGGAAAGAGGAAGCGTCTGCGTGGTCCCGTTGCGCATTGGCGGCGGCACCAGGCTGAAGATTTTCGAGGCCATGGCGATGGCCAAGGCCGTCGTCTCCACCACCATCGGCGCGGAAGGCCTGCCGGTCCGGCATGGTGAAAACATTCTGCTTGGCGACACGCCCGAGGACTTTGCCGGCCACGTTCTCGCGCTTTTACGGAATGCGGAACGCAGACTCCACATCGGGCAGGCGGCGCACAAGTTGGTGGCCGACAGCTATAGTTGGCACGGCGTTGCCGAAGGCTTCAGCCGCACGCTGGAGAGCGTAGTGAAAGCGCACTCAATTCGCAGGCCCATTTGCTGAACACCAAGTGCGCGTTCGATCGGCCTCCTACCCGCGGGTTCAGCCGATCAGCCAGTCCGCCATCTTGCCTACGTTGTCATCGGCGCGCTGTGATTGCAGCGACTTCTTGATTTCCGCGTGACGGTCCGTCGCGAATTTGAGTTTCATCACCATATCGTCGGCGCTCGTGTCCTCATAAGTCACGACTCCGGCTGGCCGGGTGCCATTCTCGCTCGCAACCACAGGAATCCCAAGCGCGAGCGACTCCAGCACCGAAGCCGCGACTCCGTCACACGCGGGCGTACGCAAGCAGAGAAACGATTGGCTCAACAATGAAAGAAATTCGGCGTGACCCAGGTTCCCCAGCAGCAGCAGCCCTTCCCGCTCGTTCGCGTCCCATGTGTCCACCCAGCGTCGGGCCTCGGTCAGCTCTTTCTCCGGAAATCCCAGCCAGACAAATCCGGCCTCCGGATACTGCGAGCGATACTGCTTCATGGCGGCACGAAGCTCTTCCAGTCGGTACTCAGCTCGGAACGAAACGTAGCAGAAGATGATTCGCGGATGGCGCCCAAGAAATGATTCATCGTTGTCAGGCAGGCGCACCGGCGTGAAGTCCAGATACTGCGGAGAGAATGTCGCGATGCTGATGATCTTTGCGCCGGGAATGCCGTAGGCCGCGATCTCGCGGACAATCTCCGGACTGTCGCAGGCAATCGCGCCCGCGCTACGAAATAAAATATAGAAAGCCCAGGCCCACGCGCTTCCGTCGTGACGCGGAAAATAGTACTGCGACAATCCGCCATGAAACGTAACGCGCGACGGCTTTCCACAAAGCCTGCCGGTGCATGCCGCCGCCAAAGCGAGCAGATATCCCTTCTTCGAGCTTCCGTTTACATGGACATTCAGCCGGTAGCCGCGCAGAACAAAACTCCATAGCTTTCGCAAATAGTCGGGCCCGCTCTGCACGTCCACATATTCCGCGCTCTTCACCTCGCGGCCTTCGTTGATCTTCAGCACGTCACAGACGTGCCCGCGGCGGCGCAACTCTTCGGTAACCAGCTTCAACTGCATCGCCCAGCCGCACATGGGAGGCGGATAGTTGCCGATTTGTAGGACTTTTACCGGTTTCATATCAGACGCCTACACCCACGACAAATCACGGGACGCAATCCATTTGCCCGCGCTTGTCTTCTGCTTCAGAAAGAGCTTTGCGTCCCAATAACTACGGTAGAGATTTTGGGCGGGAAGCCCACTCGCCTTCTCCGCACAGCCCGCCAGCGCATAGTCGAGCGATTCGAGCGTTGCCCCGGTCAGCTTCTGCACATTGCTCAGCAGTTGTGGCTGCATCACACTCTTCCATCGCGCGACTGGATCGAAGCTCGCGGCATCCACAAACGACGTGTTCGGCTGGCTCACCGACCCGATTCCAGCCTTGCGAATCTGGTCATAGTCCAGTGTCTGGCCTATGAATTGTCCGACCGTTTGCAGCGTTGGTTGCGGACGCTGGACCAACTCCTCGAAGCGGACTTCCATATAGTCTCTACCAAGCGCTTTGCCAGAGTCTCGACCTTTGCCGACAATCCAGTCCCAATAAAGCGCGGCCACTTCGATCTCCCTGCCACGGCCCCACGGAAGCGGAGTTATCCAATTTTGCTTTGCCATGGACAGCGCCACATCGCGGCCGTCGCGAATCACGTGCAGGACAATCGCATCCGGCAAAGTCTCTTTGATGCGGCGCAGGTACAGAAGATGTTCCGGCGTGCAATCTGCAAAGCGCGTTACTCCCTGCCGCCTCGCCATCGCTTCCATCACTGCGCGCAGAAAGTCTCCACCGTTGCGGCAATTTGCAATCGCTTCAGAAAGCTCTTTTTCGTCCAGTCCAGTCTCGCGAAACAACCGTGAGTTTTTCCACGCGCGCAACATCCGTTGAAAATTGGAAGGGTTGGAGAAATCGCCAAATCGCGGTTCCAGCAGGTTGAATATCTGGCTCTCGGTGCGGTAGACGACAAAGTTTCCCGCCGAGAGCAGCATGTGGTACAGCAGGGTGGTGCCGGACCGAGGACACCCTACCACGAATACTGGCGATCGCGAACGCGCCGAGGAACCGGGCTCCTCCCCGGCATCGCTTCGCAGTAAAGACTCGCCTTGCAAAGAGTTCACGCTCGGCTCTCCTGCGCCGTCCGCTCTGCGCGATTAAGCACTTGCGTTTGCTTGAATGCGATTCCCGGCGGCTGCGGCGGCTCATTCCATTCCTGTGGCCGCTCCAGGAAATTGCGGTGCCAAAGCTCCAGCACCAGCATGCGCCACAACATCCCCGAACGATTTCGCCGCCCGCGCACGTGTTCTTCCACCAGAGATTTCACCGCTGCAGGTTTGAAGTATCCACGCTGCAGCGTGCGCGGATCGAGCAGCACCTGCAAGAACTGGTCGCGGCTCTCGTCGCGCATCCAATCCGCCAACGGTAGCTGGAACCCCTGCTTTGCACGATGCAGTTGGGCGCTCGGAACGCCCAGCCGCTCGGCCAGTTTCTTCAGTAAATATTTTCTTATGCCGCCACGCAGTTTCCACTCCGCCGGAAGACTCGTCACCCACTCCACCAGTTCATGGTCCAGCAGCGGAGCGCGCACTTCAAGCGAAGCCGCCATGCTCATGCGGTCCACTTTAGTAAGAATATCGTCGGGCAGATACGTTTCGGTGTCGAGGTAGATCATGCGGCTGAGGGAATCTTGCGCGGGAGCCTGGTCCCACAGCCGCCTCCAGGATGTATAAGGATCATCGCACTGCCTTGCCCGATCGAGAAAATCGTCCGCCAGCAAAGAACGCTCGCGGCCCAGCACCGGCAGATACGAAATATCATCCAAATACCGGTCGCGCGCGCCCAGCGTAGCGTTCCACATCCGGTTCTTGCCCATGACTCGGTTCGGAAGTAGAGGGTGGACGTGCTCGCGGTAGGCGCTTCCCAGCCATTTGGGAATCACGCTGGATTCGGCGCGGCCCCGCGCAACTTCATAGCGGTCGTATCCTGCGAACAATTCATCGCCGCCGTCGCCCCCCAGCGCCACCGTCACCTCGCGGCGCGCCATTCGGCACACATAGTAGGTCGGAAGCATGGAAGAGTCTCCGAAAGGCTCCTCCATCATGCCCGTGAGGTACGACAGAGGCCCATGCAAGTCGGGCTCGACGATAAACTCGTGATGCTCGGTTCCAAAGCGTTCGGCCACGGCCCGCGCATGATGCGATTCATTAAACTGCCCGGCGCGAAATCCAATTGAAAATGTTTTGACCGGCGACGAACTTTCCCGCGCCATCAGCGCAGCCACAATCGAGGAGTCCACGCCTCCGCTCAGCAGCAGCCCCAGCGGCACGTCGCTGACCAGCCGGATGCGCACCGCTTCCGTCAAACGGCGCTCCAGTTCGTTCAACAACTCCTCTTCGCCGGCCACAACTTGCGTGCCATAGGCAGGCAGCGCCCAATACCTGCGCACAGATATTTCGCCCGCGCGGTACGCAGCGCAATGGCCCGGAGCAAGTTTGTGAATCGCCTTGAACGCGGAAAGCGTTCCCGGGATATATCCGAAATACAAATATTGCAGCAGACCCTCGGTACTGATCTCGGCCAGCTCAGGCGCTACGGCCAGAATCGCCTTTATCTCCGACCCAAACAACAGGCGGCCCTGATGCTGCGCGTAATACAGTGGCTTCTTGCCCAGCCGGTCGCGCATCAGCATCAACGTTTCGCTGCGCTGGTCATAGAGCGCCACGGCAAACATGCCGCGTAACTTCCCTACGCAATCCGCGCCCATCTCTTCATAGAGGTGGACGATCACTTCAACATCGCTGTGCGTATAGAACGTATGGCCGCGCTGTTCCAACTCGTGGCGGAGTTCCGGGTAGTTGTAAATCTCGCCGTTGCACACCACCCAGATCGTCTTGTCTTCATTGTGGATGGGCTGATGTCCACCTGCTACATCAATAATGCTGAGCCGGCGCATACCCAGTCCGACGGATTCATGCGTGTAGACGCCTTCGTCATCCGGCCCGCGGTGCGTCAGCACGTGGCACATGCGGTGTAGATCGTCTGGATGGGCCGCCGTGCCCGCCGGCCCGACCATTCCGGCTATCCCGCACACTTCTCCACCTCCCGCTTTTCTTGCGGAGACGCGGCCGCTTCCATCGGACGCCGGCCCTGCACCGCGATCGGCTGTTCAATGACTCTCAAATCTTGCAGGCCGCAGCTTTCAAACCAGCGGAAGACTTCCTCATACGTGTGTTTGGACTGATACCACGGCGAGTACCAATCAAACGTATCGAGCACGCGCCAAGTTGCGTCCTTATTGAATGACATGGGAAGCAACCAGGCCAGCGCGCTGCTCGCGGGACGCCCCACCAGCGGGACTTTTCTCAATACCTGGTGCACCGCGTAGAGGGGAACGACGATTTTGCACAAGGCATGCAGAGTTCGCGGCTTCATGCTCCGCGTAATCTTGCGATACACATCGCTCATCCGGTACCACGGATTGTAGGCGCTATACAGCCACACCGCGATTCGCCCCCCGGGTTTGAGCAGGCGCGGCAACGCCTTGAACGCGCGTTCGCAGTCCGGCGTGTGATGCAGTACTCCGATTGAATAGATGAAGTCGAAACTCTCTTCCGCGAATGGCAGCTTGAAAACATCAGCCTGAAGAATGTCCGCGTCACGGTCCCGCAAATTTCTCGCCGCCGCCTCGACCGCCTGGCTCAGATCAATCCCCACAACCCAAGCTCCCCACCGCGTTGCCACTTCGGCAAATCTTCCCATGCCACAACCCACATCGAGCACCAGTTTCCCCGCGAGGTCTTCGGGGGTAAAGCCGGTGCGCCCGCGGAACGCGTCTTCTGATCTCTGGCTGATCGAACTATCGAGCTGGGTCTGGTTGTAAAGCGTCCACTGAAAACCAAAACTGCCGGCATAGTTCTCCGCATCCACAAACCGCACGACGCCGTTTACCAGAGGGTAGACCGCTCCGCAACCCGCGCACACCAGCCCATCGGCTTGATTTAGCAAGCGGGCCCCGCACTTCAAACAGCGCAGGACAGCCAACACTCGTTCCGAAATCCCCGTGCCGGTCATACCTGTCCTCGGTCGGGCTGCCAGCGTCTCGTCCATTTCGAACCGGTTCGCGTGTCGCTCATGGCGGGAGCCTCCGCCTTCCGGCTTGCGATCTGATAGAGCGCGCAGACGTAGCCCACCATGAAGTAGGGAAACAGGTTATATTCCGTCGAGGCAAAGACCGCTCCCGCCACGTAGGCCGCCATCGCCGCCCACAGCGCGCTGGTCCACAAACGTATGTCTTCGCTGTCCGCGTAGCCGGGCAATTCGCGCACCGCTCCAACCTTGCGAAACGTCATCCAAAGAAGCGCCAGAAATAGCAGCAGCGCCGGAATCCCCGCCTCGGCGCCCACTTCGGTATAAGTGTTGTGGGCCACGCGCCACTCCGTCGTGTACGCCCCAAAATTTCCCGGGCCAATGCCAAACACCGGATGCGTCACCATAAGCATCAGACTTTCTTTCAATAAATGTTGCCGTGCCTCGAATGATCCGCGATCCAGCGATCCCGCCACATTGCCGCCGAAGATGCTCTCCACCCGGGCAATATAGTGCGGCGTCAGCACCACCAGTCCGAATGCCAGGAAAGCGACCAGCACCGTTCCCATCAGCACATAGGCCCGCTTTCCCTTAATTCCAAACTCCCAGACGCAAACCAGCACGGTGACCACCATGGCCAGCAATCCACTGCGCGAGTAGGTCGCCACCACCGCCCAGCCCATCACCGCCAACCCAACTCCCCAAAGCAGTTTCTTCCCCGCGCCTCGCGCTGCGATCATAAATGCCATGCACAACGGAAAATTGATCGCAATATTGATGGCCAGGTCGTTGGGATTTTCCAGAATTCCCTTCTGTATGCCCATCAGCCGGCCTTGCAGCATGTGGTGGGCGATCACCGAGGCGAACGTCACCGCTGCCACCGCCGCCGCTTGAATGAACAACAGCTTGCGCAGTTCTTTCACCGTGGTCGTCACCCCATAGATCAGCAACGCCACGATGACTCCCTTGGAAAATTTGTTCACCACCGCATCAAACGCACCGCCCCGCCAGTGGGCAAACGGGATGCACAGCAGCAACTGCACCAGCAACGCGATCAGGATCTTTAATTCAGCGGTCAGCCGGTGCCGCTGGCTCGCTGGAATGCCGAACAGCAGTGCCAGCAGGGCGATTCCACCGGCAATCTTGTTAATGGGCACGATGGCGAGGCCGGGAATGAAGTCCTCGGGCCGCGTGTAATAGAGGATGGAAAAAATCACCAGCGCACTGTAGGCAAGCGTGCTGCGTGGCGGCGAAACGGAACGCATTCTGCTCTGCCAGGTCCGTGGGTTCGCCGCAGCCGTTGGACCTCCCGTGATTTCAGCCTGCGTGCTCGACATCGGCCTCACCGGCTCCTTCTTGACGCTTGCATCCAGCCCATCGGCGTTTTCATCGCGTCCACGCCACTCTGCGTCCGCTCACGAACACGGTCAGCGCCACTAGGGCCGCGGCATTCAAAACGACGAACGTGCGGGCCGCATCCGCCGCGCGCCCCAACCGTCCCGCCTTCGACAGGCCCATCCACGCCAGCCCGCTCAATCCGTAGAAAGCAACCTGCAACCACAGCGCCACGCGATACAGCGGCCCATGGGTCAGCACTGACGAAACCAGCAAACCAATCAGCGCGAGCGGAACTCCCAGCCGCATCAGCTTGTGACTCACAAATGAAAACCACGCCGGATTGCCCGGCCCCAGCAGCCACGGTTCCATTCGCACCAACTGGTAGTTCCCGCCCAGGGTGCGCACCTTGCGAGAGAATTCCCTCCCCGTCCCGAAATCAGCGTGGTCCCACGCCCGCGCCCGCGCGTCCCAGACCACCCGGCCACTCTGCCGGACCACCCGCATCGGAACGTACACATCATCGAGGACTGTCCCATCGGGAATCCTGCCCACAAGTTCCCGCCTCACCGCATACAGTGCCCCGGTCGCGCCCATCACCGATCCCGACGCCGACTCCCACTCTCTGATCTTCTTCTCGATCTTCCAGTACAGGCCCACGCCCGCGCCCGACTCGCCACCGTCCCGATCGCCCAGCATCAGCTCTCCACTCACGCAGCCCACCGACGTATCCGCGAAATTCTCGACCAGGAAGCGCAGCGCTCTCTTCTCAATCCGCTGCCGCGCGTCCACAAACACAACGATGTCTCCATTCGCCGCTCCCAGAGCATCATTCAGCCCGCTGGCCTTGCCCTGCGGCGCTGGCTTCTGAAGCACCGTGATGCGCGGGTCGCCGAATTCCTGCAGAATCGCCAGCGTACGGTCCGTTGAGCCATCGGACACAACCACAATCTGCAATTTTTCCCGCGGATAGTCCAGCGCCAGCAGGTTGTTCATCTTCTCTCTGACGGTCTCTTGTTCATCGCGCACAACCATCACGATTGACACCGACGGCTCGATGGCGGCGCGCTCGATCGGCTGCGGCCACAGCCGCGCCTTCCCCCACAGCCAGGCTGCATACCCGGCGTAGGCGTACACGATCCAGATCGTCGCCCCCCAGAACAGCCACCTCATTGCGCGCCCCGGCCCAGCAGAACGATCTTGATCGTCTGAAACATGATCAGCAGGTCCAGCCCCAGCGAAGCGTTCTTGATGTAGAACAGGTCGTACTGCAACTTCTCACGCGCATCTTCCAGCGTGTTGCCGTATTTGTACTGCACCTGCGCCCATCCCGTGATGCCCGGACGTACCGCATGGCGCACGCCGTAGTACGGAATCTCGCGGCTCAGCCACTCCACAAACTCCGGACGCTCCGGCCTCGGCCCCACGAACGCCATATCGCTCTTCAACACGCACCACAGCTGCGGAATCTCATCCAGCCGCGACGCTCGCAGGAACCGTCCAATGCGCGTAATGCGCGGATCGTCGTCGGTCGCCCACGTCGCCCCGGTGTCGGCCTCCGCGTCCCGTCGCATGGTGCGGAATTTGTAGCAATAAAAATTTCCGCCGGCGCGCCCTACTCTCTTTTGCCGGTAGAGCACCGGTCCCGGCGAATCGAAAACAATGGCCAGCATGATGAACGGCAACAGCGGCAGCGCCACCACCAACCCAACCGCAGCTGCCAACGTCGAAAGCACACGTCGTACCGCCTGCAGCCAGTTGCTGATGCGGAACCCTTCGGAAAAAATCAGCCAGCTGGGATGCAGTTGCTCGACTTCGATCCGTCCCGTAATTTTCTCCAGCCAGCTCGTCGCCTCCTCCACCTTGACGCCGGAAAGGCGCAGGTTCAGAAGTTCGGTGACGGGCAGCGTGCCCCGCCGGTCCGGCAGCGCCACAATCACGCGATGCACGCCCTGTTCCCTGGTCACGTCCATCAAGTGCGCCGCCATCCGCTCGCGCGTCAACTCGCCGTCCAGATTCCCCGTCCATCCCACCACATCCACGCCCAGTTCACGCTTCTGTAGCCCTTGCACCAGCCGCTCGGCGCGCTCTCCGGTCCCTAAAACAAAAATCCGTTCCCGCAGGAACGGTTGCTTCACCAGCCATCCATAGACTGCCCGCCAAAAGAAAAGAAGGACGGTCAAAAGCACGACACCCATGACAGTCGCGCCACTCGCTGGCAGGTAGGCCGGCAGAAGAAGCGCCACCACGCCCAGCGCCAGCGCCGCCAGTCCGATCGCCAGCAACTGCCGGAACGCCTGTTCCACCCATCCGCTGGGTGTACCCGCGTCGTAACGATCCAGCCAGTGCGAGATCAGCAGGATGATCGCCGTGGCGGCCAGAATTTTGAGGTATCCACCCTCGGCGTTCAACGCCAGCCAACTGTCGTCGCGATTGCGCCACAACACGCCCAACAGAAACGACGCCCACACCACCACTGCCTCGCCGGCCAACAATACGAGGGTCCGCAGCGGATAGTGCACTTTGAAAAGCCGGATCAATTCTCCCCACTTCCCCTAAGCTTTCGCCGGCTTGGCACGCGTGCGGTCCGCCTCGTAGTAATAACCCGCATAGGGCGACTTGTCGTTCTTGCTCCCGTTCAGCACCACGCCGATCAGGGCCTCCTCGGTAAATTCCGCGCGCGCTTTCTGCGCCACGTCCGCCGGGGTGGCATTTGAGCGCACCACCATCAACACCCCGTCGCACATTTTCGCCAGCATGCCCGCATCCGCCACCGGCACGGCGGGCGGCGAGTCCACCACGATCCAGTCAAACAGGCTCTCCACGTTCTGCAGCAGCAGTTTCATGCGGCCGTTCGCCACCAACTCCGCTGGATGGTCCGACTGTTGTCCGCTGGGAATAAAAAACAGGTTTTCCAGCGGGCCGCACTGCATGATGGAAAACTCGTCGCTCTGCCCCTGCAAATAGTCGGTCACGCCCGGCGTCCCGCTCGCACCCAGCAACTGGTGCAGCCGCGGGGCGCGCAGGTCGCAATCAATCAGCAACACCCGTCTGCCATGCTGGCGCACCATCGCCTGCGCCAGATTGGCCGCTGTAAACGACTTGCCTTCTTTCGGCAGCGCGCTGGTCACCAGAATCGTCCGCAACTGCTTCACCTCGCGCACCGCATACAGTCGCGAGCGCAGCGTACGAAATTCTTCCGTCCCCGGCCGAGTATCGTCGCCATCAAAAAACAGCATCGTGTTCTTGTCGGGAGTCCACTCCACCCGGCGGCAGCGCTCTAGTAACGATTCCTGTCCGAACGCCGGGGCCGGCGGCGGTGGCGGCGGGACCGCGGCCTCTCCTGCAATCGCCGCAACCGGCGCCGTGCTCTCGCCTGTCTCCCTTTGCTGCTCCGCGCGCTTCAGCGCATCATGAATCCGACTCATTTCAATCCTTCCAGTGAATCCCGATTTCCAGGTTTTCTACTATCCCCGGCCCAGCTTCAGCCGTTCCGCCAGGTCCGCCAGCGAACGCAGCGTCCTCCCCAGGTCTATGCCTGCCGAAGTGCCTTCCCCATCCTTCGCGCCCGTCGCCGGGGCCTGGGTCTCCAGCAATTCCAGGTCTCGAGCGACCGCTTCCACGGCTTGTGCCCCGATCCCCTGCTGCTGGTCGGCAAACGCGCTCACCAGACTGTGTTCGCAAATCAAATTGATCACTCGTGGAATGCCCCGCGAGTAGCGATGCACCGCCGCCATGGCCGGTTCGTCGAAAATGTCGCGGTCCGCTCCCGCAATCCACAGCCGCTGCTGCACGTAGGCCCGTGTCTCCTCTTGCGTGAATGGCTGCGTCTTTGCCCGCAGCGTCAACCGTTGCCGCAATTGCCGCAGTTGCGGACGCTTCAGCTTCTGTTCCAGCTCAGGCTGGCCTACTAGCACGATCTGCAGCAACTTCTCCGTCGCGGTCTCCAGGTTCGTCAGCATGCGGATTTCTTCCAGCACATCCTCCGACAGATTCTGTGCCTCGTCCACAATCACCACCGCCGTCTCGCCCTCGCGGTAGCGCTCCAAAAGCCATTGATTAAGCCTCATTAGAAGCTGGCTTTTCGAACTCGAATCCACCGGCACCCCAAAATCCGCCATCATGTAATCAAGGAACTGGTCGGCATTCAGTTTTGAATTAAAAACGAACGCCGTCGCCACCCGCTGCGTCTGCAGCCATTCCAGCAATTTATTGATCAGCGTGGTTTTGCCCGTTCCCACTTCGCCCGTCAGCAGCACAAAACCCTTACGGCTCTGGATGCCATAGGTCAGACACGCCAGCGCTTCCTCGGTATGCTGCGTGAGAAACAGGAATCGCGGGTCCGGATTCACATTGAACGGGTTGGCGCGTAAGCCGAAAAATTCCTTGTACATGGTTCTTGTCCGCGAGCGTGGCTTGAAAAACTAAGCCGTGCGGCTCCTTTTCCAGAAGCGCAGACCGGATTGGCGCTCTGAGGGCTTCTTCTCCCCCACCCAGGGCAGCGAAGCCAGCAGCGGTAGCTGCAACGCAGCTTCCGCATCCGCTTCATTGCGAATGGACTTGTCCCGCAATTCCAGCCACAGCGCCAGCACCAGCCCCACCATCAGCCCCGCGCCCAGTCCGCCGGCGGCAAATATGGGCCGGTTGGGAAAGCTCGGGTCCGGAGGCAGACTGGCCGTATTCAACAGCCGCATCTGCTCGCCTTTGGCTTGCTGTTCCATTTGCAGCGAGATTTCGGACTTGCCCTTGTCCGCCAGCAGGTCGGCATACACTTTCTGCGCGTTGGCGTCGTCCCGCGTGAGCTGGTTGTATTCCTGCTCAATCGCCGGGCTCAGCGAAATTTTCCCCTGATACGTCGCAATCTCCTGCTGCAACCGCTTCAGGTCGCGGCTGGCCCCGGCAATCACGTCCCCATACTGATGGACCTGCAAGCGCAACTGCCGGATTTCCGCCGGCTCGGTCGCCGAGCCTTTCGCATCGTCGGCCCCGGCGGTCGCTGGAGCATTCTTGATTTCGTTCAGCTTTTTCTTCACCGCGGCTACGTCGGCCTTGGCCTTCACCACATCCGGATGGTCCGCCGTGTAGCGTGATTCCAGGTCCACCAGCTGCGATTGCAGCGTCTCCAACTGCTTTTCCAGCGTCTGCGGATTGCTCGTGGATTGCAGCGAGTTCCACGCCGTCAATTGCTGCGCCAGCAGCGACTCGGTATACGACTTGTCCTGCTGGGCACGGTTCAACGTCTGAGTATTGGCTTCCAGCTGCGAGTTCAGCCCCATCAGGATCTTCAGATTGCTGTCTTCATCGCCCGGCAGCTGGCCCACGTAGCGCTTTTTGAAGTCCGCCAGCTTCGACTCCAGATCATCCAGATTCTTTTTGGCATCCTCGACCTGCTTGCTGAAAAAATCGGTCTGCCCTTTGGCGGCGTCCTGGCGCGACTGCAAATTCTCCTTCAACACCAGCGACGTCAACTCATTGCACAACTGTTGCGCCAGCGTCGCATTGGACGCGGTGTAGTTCACAAAGAATCCCGGCACATCGCTCCCGCTCGCGCCCGGCCTTCGTCGCGGCGCTCCGGCCTGTGCCTGCGTGGGCATCGGGACGATGCTCAGGTTCAGCCGGATATCGTCAATCACGTCTTCCGGCGTTTGCAGCACCCGCGCCAGTTTCAGGCGGTCCACCAGCGGACGCAGCTGGCTTTCGCTTTTTACCTGTTGCTCCAGCGTCGCGATCCGCTCCGTCAGGTCCTCGGTCACCACCGACTGCACCATGCCCTCGGGAACTTTCTGCCCCTCGACCAGCACCGCCGCCTGCGACGTGTACTTCGCCGGAAAGAAATAGGAAACGGCAAAGCCCGCCAGCGGCGCCAGCAGCGCGGGGACCAGAATCAGCTTGGCCCTCCGGCGCAGCATCGCCAGATAGTCGTCCATCGTCAGTTCGCGGTTCTCAATCATTCGCTCTCAATCCCCAATCGCGCCGGCACGCCATGCAGTCCAGTCGCAGTCTCAGTCCAGTCGTATCGGCTTCGGCGTCCAATCAATCCCCACAGTCGCAACATGCCGCTGCGAGACTCGCTGACACACCGGGACCCCCAGCACGCATGAACCCGCGTTAAAGTACAGGTCGTTGAACTGGTAGCTCACAAATCCGTGCAGGTTGCGGGTGAACATCCGGTGCAACGCGGCCCCCGCAAAGCCGTAGCCATAAATCGCGGCATTCACGCCCACGCCGGTTGGCAGCGCCTGCAACCTCTGGCTGTAGGCATATCCCGCATCCACGCCCATGCTCCAGACCCGGCCCAGCGGCCGGCTCACGCCGAAACGCAGCACATCACTCTTCTGTCCCGCAAAAAATCCCGATCCTGCCGTGTTGTAGTGGTCGTAACTCATGTGCAGCATGGTCTGCGGGAAGTGGTATCGCAGCGACACCCGGCCCGCCGTGCCTAAGCTGGTGGATCCATTGATTTGAGTGACCTGCGGGCCTGCCCCCACCAGAAAATCCAGCCGGCCGCTCACCCTGTGTCCCCACATCAGTTGCACCACGTGAGAGTGAAATCCCAACCCGGTCACGGAAAAGTTGAATCCCTGATATCCATAGACCAGCGCAGCCTGATCGTGGGGCCCCAGAACGCGGCTATAGCCCGCCTGCGCCGTGACCTGCGAGTTGCCAATAAAGCCCACAGGATTCAGGTCCGGTCCCAGCACCGGCGTGTTTCCCGTAAAGTGCAAAAGCCCATACCCTGCGGCGAACGTCACTGACGACTTTGGGCTCAAATCCTGCACCACATCCGCCAGCACCAGGTCCATGATGCGCGGCACCTGTCCCAGCGATCCAAACGTGCCTCCGCTGAAAAATACCGGGCTCGATCCCCCGCTCAAAATTCCGCCCAGCCCGTTCAAGCTTCCGTAGGCCGCTCCGAACGTTCCCTCGGGCAGATAGTTGAACGAGTTGTGTATTCCAAAATGCCCGCGCTGCCAACTCACTCGATTCTCGAGATCAAACTGCTGGATGGATTTCACTCCGATGCCGGCCGAGTTGTAGTAGCCCACCCCGCCTTCGTACTCGAGAACCAGCTTTTCCCGGCTCCACTCCCGCTGCAGCGCCAGACTCCCCAGCGCGCGGGTCACCGACTTGAAGGCCCCACTGCCCAGAGTGTCCTGCACATTCGAGTCCGCGGTCTCGCTCAAATGGAGGCCCGGCTGCCAAAAATTCTTGGGTCCGCTCTCGGGCTCAAACGATGGCGCGTCCAGCCCGGAAATGGGTGGGTTCTCCGCCCGGTTGATGGTGGGATTGGCCGCGTCCGCGGCCTGCGGCGCATTCGCGCTCGTGGACTGCCCCGTGCTGCCTGCGTCCTGCGCCCACATCGCCGGCGCCAGCATCAGCAGCACCGGCCAACACGCTCTTTGGAGATGAGAGGTTTTTTTCATCAAGGCACCACCACCGTGTCACCCGGCTGCAACAGAAAATTCTGCTGGGGATTTTTCCCGCGAATCATTTCCTTATAGTTCACAGGCATGGTCACCTGTCTCCCGTTTGTGTTTCTCAAAACGTAAATGCCTTTCAAATTCGCAAACGGTGTAAACCCCGCGCTCGCCAATGCCTGCATGACCGTCATATTCGGCAGCAGCGACATCGCACCCGGATGCAGCACTTCCCCGCTCACAAACACCCGCCGGCTGTTCATCTGCGTGACCACCACGGTCACGCGCGGATCGGCAATATATTTCTTCAATTTGTCGGTGATCGAATCCGCCAACTGCATCGGCGTCATGCCCGCCGCCGCCAAATCGTTCACCAGCGGGATCGAAATTTTTCCGTCCGGACGCACCGGCAGGGTCGAGGTCAAGTCCGGTTCCTTCCAGACCGAGATGTGCAGCATGTCATCGGCGCCGATCACATAATCCGACGGTGCCGCCGCCGCCTCCGTGCGGGCCTGACTCGGACCTACACCCGGAGTTCCACTCTGGCACCACGCCGTCGCGCCTCGTCCGCACGCCACCGCTAAAATCCCCGCACATAGCAATCCGCTCTTCTTCACTCCGTTGGTCAACAGTTTCATCCAGAATCTCCCAAGCCATGTAAATTATGGCCTATCGTCGGGCTTTCACGGTCAAAAAACCGATAAATATCGCGCTCGAACTTAGATCCAAGTTCGCGGATCATCTCCAGGAAAAGGTCGAAATCCCACTAAGTTGTGCACTTTCAAATGCTTGCGGAGGCAATGATATATTACTGGACGGAACCGCCCGGGTGAACCTTATCGTCGCGCCTGGTGAACCTGACGTGGAGCGGAATCGGAGCATGCTCACTGAAGTCGGTCACGTGGAAGCGATCTTCCGGTATCCCGTGAAGTCCATGGCCGGCGAACGACTCAATGAAGCGCACCTGGGCTGGCACGGCCTCGATGGTGACAGACGCCTGGCATTCCGGCGGATGGACAACTTTAGCGGGATGCCGTGGCTGACAGCAAGCACACTTCCCGACCTGCTCCTGTTTTCTCCGCAACCCTGTCAAGACCGCACTCTCGGAGAACTTCCTACGCATGTTCGTACGCCGGATGGCAAACAGATGCCTGTGTTTGGGGAGGACCTGGCCGCGGAGGTCGGACGCCGCTATGGCAGGCCCGTGCAGATGATGCAGTTAAGACACGGCATCTTTGATGAGGCCAGCATCTCTGTGATCGCCTCCGATACGGTCCGCGAGATCGGTCGCCTCGCGGGGCGGACTCTGGACCTGCGACGATTTCGTCCGAATGTGGTGGTTCGTTTGCTGCGGTCTACTCCCTTTCAGGAAGACGAGTGGTTGGGCGGTGTCCTCTCGTTCGGAGAGGGGGACGACACCCCCGCCATCACCCTCACGATGCGCGACGAACGTTGCTCGATGGTTAACCTTGATCCTGATTCCGCCACTCCGACGCCCGAAGTCATGAAGGCGGTCGTTCGAGCGCACCAGAACACCGCGGGGATTTACGGCACCGTCACTCGCGTCGGGAGACTGGCGGTCGGACAGACCATAGTCCTCCAAAGAGGACCGTGAAAAGGGGACGTGGGCGATCAAAACGCTATTTCCTAAAGCGCCCAAACGCTGGATCGTTTCGCGGAAAGCGTTTTTCTAACGATTGTCAGCCGAGTTGCACGCGCCAGGGCCACGCCTGAAGCTGGATTCCATCCCGTTGCGCGCTCTCCGGGCTTCGCTTATGCTCAGGGCTGCCTTTGCATCCAACCGCTTACCCCATGGTGGAAACCGCAGCTTCCGGTCATTCCGCGCCGCCGATTCCCCGCCCGCCGGGCTGGCAGATGGCTGTCGTTGCCGCACTCTCCGTCTGGCTCTACTTCCCCACCATGGTTCATCTCGCCGCCCAGTGGTCGCATGATCCGAATTTCTCCCACGGCTTCTTCGTCCCGCTATTCTCCGCGTTCGTGATCTGGCAGGAGCGCGGCAAATTTTCTGCGTTGCCGCTGCAGCCCTCCTGGTCTGGCTTCGTGGTGATCGCGCTCGCCATGGTTCTGCTCATCACCGGCCAACTGGGCGCGGAACTGTTTCTCGCCCGCGTCTCCCTCGTTCTGCTCATCGCCGGCCTGGTCGCGCTCTTTCTGGGATGGAACTATCTTCGCGCCGCTCTGTTCCCCTGGGCATTCCTGCTGCTCATGATTCCGATTCCAAACATCCTGCTGAACCAGATCGCGCTGCCTCTGCAACTACTCGCCTCCAGAATGGCATCTTCGGTTCTCCCGTGGTTTGGCGTTCCCGTCCTGCGGGAAGGCAACGTCCTCAATCTCTCGGTGATGAGCCTGGAAGTTGCGGAAGCCTGCAGCGGCATTCGCTCCCTCATGTCGCTGGTCACCCTCGCCATCATCTATGGATACTTCGCCGAGCGCCGCATCAGGGTCCGCGTCCTGCTCGCACTCGCCGCCGTGCCCATCGCGGTCGCCGCCAACAGCTTCCGCATCATCGGCACCGGACTGCTCGTACAATTCTGGAGCCCCGACAAAGCCGAGGGCTTCTTCCACACCTTTCAGGGCTGGCTGATCTTTGTCGTCTCCATGCTGCTGCTACTGGCCACTCACCGCATCTTGCTGCGTCTGATGCCCGCCGAGGAGACCGCGCAGTGAAACTCACTCTTAAATTTCTGGCCTGCGCCGCGCTGCTTCTGTCGAGCGCCCTGTTGCTTCATACCCGCGGCTCGCGCGAGATCGTCCCTCACCCCGCTCCCCTGAGTTCGTTTCCCATTCAGCTCGGCAACTGGGGCGGCGCCGACCTTCCCATCGCGCAGGATGTTCTCGACACCCTCGGCCCCGGATCGTTTCTGCTCCGCCGCTACAGCCCGCCCGCCGCCAGCCCTGATCCCGCGATTGACCTCTTCCTCGCCTACTTCCCCAGCCAGCGCGCCGGGGACACCATCCACTCGCCCAAAAACTGCCTGCCCGGTTCCGGCTGGACCCCGGCCGAAAGCCGCGTCATCCAACTCACGCTGCCCGGTCATCCCGCATTTCCCGCCAACCGCTACGTGGTGGCACGCGGCGCCGCCCGCACTCTGGTTCTCTACTGGTACTGGGCCCACAATCGCGGCATCGCCAGCGAATACGCCGCCAAGTTCTACCTCGTCGCCGACGCCATCCGCATGAACCGCAGCGACGGGTCCCTCCTCCGCATCACCACCCCCATGTTCCCCGGCGAAACCTCCGACGCCGCCCAACAGCGCGTCCTGCCCTTCGCCGAATCACTGGGCCCGCTGCTGGACCAATACATTCCGCGCTGAGATATCTGGGCAAGCATGCGGCAGTCGGCGCCTGAGGGCATGCCCGGAGCTTGTGGTACGATCAACGCCCATCCAGCAGCAAGCTTCGCGGGCGCGGCGTGGGTTTGGACTTATGTACATTCACATGTTTGCATTTCGTTGGAAGCCAGGCGTGACGGACGCACAGAAACAGCGCGTCATTGCCGAAATTCGTGGCCTGCACGGACAGATACCCGGCCTGCTCGAAACCGCGGTGGGGGTGAATATTTCCACCCGCGGACAGGGGTATGAGCTAGCGGGCGTGATGAAGTTTGCGGACAAAGCTTCGCTTGACAGCTATGGGCCGCACCCGGCACATCAACATTTGGTTAGCTGGTTGATGCCGTTGATTGAACCGATTGAGATGGACTTCGAGGTAAGTTGAAGTCGGGTTGATTGTGACTTCGATGCCCCTCCCCTGCCCGGAGCAGCGCAGCCGATGCAGATGGGCGGGCGGCAAACTCATCCTCCAGCAAGCCCAGCCAGAATCTCGCGTTTATTGCAAAATAACCCCATGACCTCCGTACGCATGGACAAATGGCTTTGGGCCGCCCGATTCTTTAAGACCCGCTCGCTCGCGGCGCGTTCCTGTGAACTTGGCAGGATCCACTCCAACGGCCAGCCCGCCAAGGCCGCGCGCGAAGTCCGCCTCGCAGACATGTTGCGCATTTCCAACGACGGCGGCGAGTTCGAAGTGGAAGTGCTCGCCCTCAGCGATGTGCGCGGCCCCGCCGCAGTCGCGCAAGCCCTTTACCGCGAGACCGAGGCCAGCCGCGAGCTTCGCCTCAAAGTCGCCGCTGAGCGCAAAGCCATGAAGCAATTCGAAGAACTGCCCGCGGGACGGCCCTCCAAACGCGACCGCCGCCACATCATCCAATTCCGCGGAAGGTCCTGAGGGAAATGCTGGAGTCATGGAGGGGCGGACGCCCTCGTCCGCCCGGGGGCGCTTCCCCCCTCGTCCGCCCAGCGGCCTATTTTGTCGTTTCGAGCGCAGTAAGATTGCCCGTCACGGGCAATCTTGCGAAGTCGAGAAACCTGCTTTTCTTGACGTGACTCAGGGCCTTCCCGACAGTTTGCTGAAAAAATCACGATTCGTATCAGGGCACCCGCTTCAGCGGTGCCGCAAAGTGCCGCCAAATCAGTCCGGCTTCAGGCGCCGTGGTGCGACCGTTGGCAAGAACCCGCAAACTGCTACGCTTCTCCCCGAAACCACCTCGGTACTCCGCCCCGCCAAACCCCTCGGTTACACTAGATTCCGTATTCGTGCGCCAGGAGATAACGAAGTTCATGTCCCGCTCTCTTACCCGCTGTCTTGGTTTTACGCTCTTGCTCGCGCTCGTTTTTCTGAGTTCCTGCTCCCGCGATCCCAACGTTCGAAAGCAAAAATATTTCGAAAGCGGTGAGCGCTACTACGAAAAAGGCAAGTTCCGCGAAGCCGCCATTCAATATTCCAACGCGCTGCAGATTGATCCGCGCTTTGCCGGCGCCCACCACAAGCTGGGCGAAGCCTACCTCAAAATGCGCGACTATTCCCGCGGCGCATTTGAACTCTCCCGCGCCCTCGAGCTCGCGCCCGACAACAACGCCGCCCGCCTGGATCTCGCCAACCTGCTGATCGCGGCCCACGATCTCGCCCAGGCCAAACCCCTGCTCGATACGCTGAAGGAAAAGCAGCCGCATGATCCGCTCACCGCGCAGGCCTGGGCCAACTACTACTCCGCGCAGGGAAACATTCCCGCCGCGACCGCGGAACTGCAAAATTCAATCGCCGCCGATCCCAACCGCGCCGATTCCCATCTCAGTCTCGCACTGCTGCAAATGAGCGCCGGACATTTCGACGATGCCGAAGCCAGCTTCAGGAAATCCGCCACCCTCGATCCCAAAAGCGTTAATTCCCAGCTCGCCCTCGCCGCCTTTTTCCAGTCCCGCGGCCGCCTGCCCGAAGCCGAACAGCAATACCACCACGCCATTGACGTCGCCCCCGCCGACACCGCTCCCCGCGCCGCCTACGTCCGCTTCCTGATGGCCGAAAACCGCCGCGCCGACACCGAGGCCTTCATCCGCCAGTCCATGCGCGACGTGCCCAACGAATCCGAAATCTACCGCATGCTGGGCGATTTCTACATGGCCAACGGCGACGTGGAAAAAGCCACCGCTGAATATGGCTCTCTCCACAAGGCCCACCCCAAAGATATTCAGGTCACCAAAAACTACATCCAGCTGCTGATTCTCCACGGCCAGCTCGACGAGGCCACTCAGATCAACGATGCCGTCCTGAAAACCAGCCCGCGCGACGTGGACGCGCTGATCTACCGCGGACAAATTCTCATCCGCCGCCGCGACGCCACCGGCGCCGTGAACAGTCTGCAAGCCGCCGTCAAAAACGATCCCAACAACGCCATCGCCCACTACCAGCTCGGCATGGCACTCAGTCTCCAGCCGAACGCGGAACGCGCCGAAGCCGAATGGCGCGAGGCCGTCCGTTTGCGTCCCGACCTTTCCGACGCCCAGCGCGCGCTCGCTTCCTCTGAACTCGCGCGCGGTGATTTCGACGCGCTCGTCCACTCCGCCGAGCAGATCATTTCCGCCCAGCCCAACGCCATGGACGGCTATCTGCTCCGCGCCGCCGCCAACATGCGCCGCCAGCGCTTCACCGACGCCGAGCAGGACATCCACACCGCCCAGGCCAAGAATCCCAACTCCGCCGACCCGCTCGTCCAGTTCGGCACCCTCCGTCTGCTACAGAAAAAATTCCCTGACGCCGAAAAATTCTTCTCTCAGGCGCTCGATAAAGAACCATCTTCCAACGACGCGCTGAGCGGGCTCATGAATGCCTATCTCGCTTCCCAGCAGCCGGACAAAGCCATCGCCGCCGCGCAGGCCCAGGTCGCCAAAGCTCCCGGCCCCAACGGCTACATCCTGCTCGGCACCGTCCTGTCCGAGACCCGTCATGACTTCCCCGGCGCGGAAGCCGCATTCCGCAAGGCCATGGAGCTCGACCATTCCAACTCAGAAGCCATCGGCAAACTGGGACGCGTGCTGGTTGCCGAAAATCACTCCGATCAGGCGCTCGCGCTCTACCTTCAGGCCATCAAGGACAATCCCAACGCCGGCCTGATGATCCTTGCCGGAGAGCTTTATCAGTCGCAGAACAATCCCGAGCAGGCGCGCGCCATGTATCAGAAGGCGCTCGATCTCGACCCCAACAATCCCGTTGCCTCCAACAACCTTGCCTATGTAATGCTCGAGCAGGGTGGCAACGTGGACATCGCGCTCAACCTGGCCCAGTCCGCGCGCCGCGGCATGCCCGACTCCGCCAACGCCGCCGACACGCTTGGCTGGGCCTTCTATCAGAAAGGCATTTACCAGTCGGCGATTGATCAATTTCAGGAAGCGCTCAAGCTGAACGAGAAAGTCCACGCACCGGAAGACCCCGACGTCCACTACCACTTGGGACTCGCCTATCAGAAAAACAATCAGCCCGCGCTCGCCCGCCAGCACCTGCAACGCGCGCTATCGCTCGACTCCAAATTCCCCAACGCCGACGACGCACGCAAACTGCTAAGTGAGATCAAGGGATAGGAAAGCGATCAGCAGTCAGCCATCAGCAGTTAGCAGTTAGCAGTTAGCGATTAGCAATTAGCCGTGGAGCGGCGGACGCCCTCGTCCGCCGACAGAGGGTCCCGCGTGGCCGATAGCGGTGCCACAGATTCACGTGGGGACAGCCGCCCCGGCTGTCCGACGGGCAAAGCCCGTCAGGTTTTTAGACAGCAGCGGCTGATCCTTCCCGCGTTCTTTGCGGGAGGGTGGGGCTTTGGCTCACCGCTCCCCGGACGGGGGCGTCCGGGGCTCCACTGGCGCAACTAGATTCGTATGGGGAGCGGCGGACGCCCTCGTCCGCCGACAGAGGGTCCCGCGTGGCCGATAGCGGTGCCCAAGATTCACGTGGGGACAGCCGCCCCCGGCTGTCCGACGGGCAAAGCCCGTCAGATTTTTAGATCGCAACGGCTGCCCCACCCGCGCATTAACTGACCCTTACTTGATTCGCACGATCCAGCTGCCCGACTTGAAGTTCGTGTCTTGCCACGTACCCACCATCGTCGAACCATCTCCCGACAGTGCGACCACGGTGACGATGTAGAGATTCTTGGGTAACTTCACGCCGGCACGCAGCAACCAGTTTCTCAAAGAAACCGGATGGCTCTTCGGACTCTTCGCTCTCCACAGGAAAGCCTCAATCCCGGCGCCGAACGGGTCGCCGCTCCAACCGACAACCAGGCCGTTGTCGGAAATTCCGGTGGCAACACTTTGGTCGGTGGGACCTCCCGAAATCGTGCCAATATCCACCAGCCCATTCGCGTTCGTGTAGTAGAACGCGCGTCCATATCCGCTCGTGTCCGCCGCCTGACCCACAATCTGCGACCCATCCGAACTGACCGCCGTGGCTTCACCGGGAGTCTGCGTGCCTGCAAACAAATCGGTTTTCCCCGGAGTCCAGCGGACCGGCCGCCGAAAGCCCTGTGTCGGGCTTTCGTAAAATCCAACAATGGTCGAGCCGTCCGCCGAGACCGCAGACGCCCGGCTGCTCGCCCCAACCGGATGGCTCAGGGTGACGAATCCGTCCCACGGCGTCCAACGAAACCCCTGCGCCCCCGGACAATACCAACTCAGCCCCACCACCATGGATCCATCAAAGCTCACGCTATATCCACTATTCCAATTCTGGTCAAGCTGGCAACCATGCTTCGGATGCCCCAGATGCACCCACCCCGTAGACTGTTTCCAGACTCCCGTTTCCGTGCTCGCGTCCGGGTTCACAATCGTGGAGGTAATGGTCGTGCCATCCCCGGAGATTCCAATGGACGAGTTAAGCGTGTCCCCCGGTCCGATGTCCGTAAATCCCGTCCCGGGTTTCCACACGAAAAGCTCGCCACCCAGGTTCGCAGCCATCGTCTTGCCATCGTAGGAGAGTGCATAGTTCGCCCAGGTAGGTCCCTGAGGCTGTCGAAGAAAATGAAAGGACACAGACGACACAGACTGGGCCAGCGTGGAGGTCGCGCCGAAGGCGGCAAACAGAGCGAGAGTAACAAGCAGTAGTTTTTTCATGGATTCTCAAGTGATAGGATTTTTCAAATCCCCCGCGGAGGGAATAGCGGGGTCAGGCAGACGGAGTTCCAGACTTACGAGCAGTCCCAAAGCGGCCAACTAGCGGCCCAAGTCAGCCGTCAAGATCGCTACCAAGGGTATACAGCGCGACATTGGCTGTCAACACGAATATCGCCGCCCATTTTCGCGACAGAGCCGAATTTTCCATTGACACCCTATGCAGACTGAACCATAGTCTAATTCGCTTGGGAAGAGAATGGTCGCGGCGGATTCGCGACACACAGCATCGCATTCAAAACAATGCGAGAAGCGCGAAACAGGGGGCGGGTGATGCGGACTCCAAAGAAGCGTGCACGTCGTAGTCTCTACCGGGCTATAGGGCAAGGTCTTGCACTGGGTCTCATTGTTTCGGTCTCAGCTCTGATCGGGCAGGATCAGTCAAACCACCGCCCCAGGCCCAAAAAGCACGCCGGTCAGGCCGACCCGCAATCCGATCTCGTTCAACCCCCCAAGATCCCAGGCATGCGGCACCTGCACATCGTCCCCTATGGCACGCCGAAAAAGCTGACCAAACTGCCTCCCTCCAGCGCCGGTGGGACGTTTTCCTACTACGGCGGCCCCGTCATCTCGAACATTCATGTTGTGGAAGTGCTCTGGGGATCGTTTGTGGATGTGCCGTCTACCACTGGACTGCCGCAATTCCTTACCGATGTCGTCAACAGCAACTACTTTGACTTGCTGAGTGAGTACGGCACCGTCGGTGTGCAGGCAATCGGCGGCCAGGCGGGCAGCAACCAGCTCATCGGGCGGGGAGTCTTTGACGGCAAATTCACGATCAATCCATCCGTTTGCCCGGGAGGCGCCACCAACCCTCTGTGCAATATCACGAATGAACAAATCCAGGCCGAATTGCAGCGCCAGCTAGCGAATTTGCCGGCCCCAGTCAAAGACGCCCAGAGTAACTACAACACAATTTATTTGCTCTATTTCCCTCCGGGCGTGCATATCTCGCTCGGAACGATCGGCAGCTGCGTGCAATTTGGATTCTGCGCCTACCATGCCAGTCTGGCCGGCGGACTGCCTTCCGAACTACCCTATGGAGTATTTCCCGATTTTGGGCCTACCAGCGCCTGTTCCCAGGGCTGTGGCCAGAGCACCTCGGCCAATAACATGATGTCGGCGACCAGCCACGAACTGGGCGAAGCTGTCACCGATTCCAACGTTGGCAACGCAAGTGGAGACGCGCCTCCGCTGGCTTGGTACAACAATAACTTTGGCGAGATCGGCGACATCTGCAACCAGGACCAACAGCAGATCACCGTGGGAACGCACACCTACACAGTGCAGGCCCTGTATTCGAACATGCAAAACGGTTGCGTCACAGCGTCAGCGCAGATGACCCTGACAGGCCCGACGGGCGTCATTCCGGGCAAGGCTTTTACGCTAAGCTTCACGGTCTCGGGAATTCCCGGCGGACAGTTGCAATATAGCAATACCGTCCACTTCACCAGCTCTGACGTACAGGCCGTCCTTCCCGCCGACTACACTTTCGATCCCAACGCCGATTTTGGCCCCAACCCCGGCCAGGAAACCCACACCTTCTCGTTTACGCTGAACTCTCTTAACAGCCAGACGATCACTGCGACGGACACCCTCGCCGCGCCCATCACCGCCACTGCGACGATCAACGTCAATCACAATCCCGACCTCACCCTCACCAAGATGCACACCGGTAATTTCACCCAGGGCCAGGTGGGTGCCCGTTATGTGCTCACCGCCAGCAATGTTGGCGACCTGCCTACAACCGGCACGGTCACGGTCGCGGATGCTCTGCCATCCGATCTGACAGCTACCGCCATGTCGGGAACCGGCTGGACCTGCACCCCCGCTACCGTCACCTGCACTCGATCCGATGTGCTGGCCGTCTCCGCCGCCTACCCGCCTATCGCGCTGACCGTCAACGTTTCCGCTACCGCCCCCGCCACCATCACAAATACGGCCGCCGTTTCCGGCGGCGGCGAGGCCAACCTCTCGAACGACGCCGCCACCGACCCCACCAGCGTTACGCAACTTCCCGATCTCACGATTTCCATTTCCGACAGCGGTAATTTCAGCCAGGGCGGCACCGGTGTCATCTATACCATCAGCGTTACCGACATCGCTTCGGTGAACTCCAAAGGCACGATCACAGTCACCGATACTCTCCCGCCATCTCTTACCGCAACCGCGATCAATGGACAGGGTTGGAATTGTGTCTTGGCAAACTTGACCTGCACTTCAACGATGCCGCTCCTGCCCTTCACCAACTCTCTGATTTACGTCACCGCCAATGTCGCACTGAATTCTCCCTCGTCGGTGATCAACACGGCCACCGTTTCCGGAGGAGGCGAAATCAACACCGCCAACGACACGGGATCGGATACCACGTCCGTCGCCGGACCTCAGCCCGACCTTACCGTCAGCATTTCCAACCCCGGCAAGGTAGCAGAAGGGCAGACGGGGGTAACTTACACATTGACCGCAAGCAACATCGGCCCTGCCGCTACTTCGGGAACGGTGTTTATCGGTGATCAACCCAACCAATTCACCGTTACTGGGATCAGTGGACCGGGCTGGACTTGCACCATGGCCCCAGACACCTGCAGCCGCAATGATGTGCTTGCAGCTGGCCCCAACAGCTCCTTCCCGCCCGTCACCGTTACCGCTAGTGTTCTGCCTTCCGCACCGCCTACCTTTAAGCTCCGCGCCAACGTCTCTGGCGGCGGTGAACTGAACACCGGCAATGATCAAAATTCCACCATCATCACAGTGACCCCGGTTCCTGATCTGACGGTGTACAGTACGAATCCAATTTTTGCGCAAGGTCAGACCGGAGCGTTCTACAACCTGACAGCCTCCAACATTGGCGGTGCATCCACCGTGGGAACGATTACGCTCACCGACACTCTTCCCGCTGGGCTTACCGCAACGGCAATGAATGGGACGGGTTGGAATTGCACACTTGCCACTCTCACCTGCACCACGAATACACCGCTTTTCGGCCCTGGCACCGATGTGAGCCTCACGGTGAATGTCGCCATTAACGCCCCTGCCTCCGTCACCAACACCGTGACCGTCTCCGGCGGCGGTGAAACCTACACGGCCGATGACACTGTCACCCAGACAACTCAAATTCAGCCCGCCATTTCGTTTACTTTGGCTAACTCGAACAGCACCGTGACCGCAGGGCAATCCGCTACATATACGTTCGACATCGCTTCCTACGCGCCCGATGCGGTGACGCTGACCTGTACCGGTCTACCTGCACTGGCGAAATGCGCTTTCAATCCGGCGTCGGTGACCGGGCAGGGAGCGACGACGACGCTCACCATTAGCACCACCGCGCCCACGCTTTCGGCAGCGCTTCCCGCGAGCAGGAAAGGAACAAACGCGTTTTACGCCTTGCTCCTCCCCCTGCTCGGCTTGCTCATGGTCCCCGGTAAACCGTCTCTGAAAAAAGGGCGCGTCATTGCTGTGTCCGCAGCTTTGCTGGGCCTGCTGTTCCTGGGCGGCTGTGGAGGAGGGGGAAGTTCGCCTCAGCACATTCTGCAGGGCGGTACGCCTGCGGGCAGCTATACGATCACCATCACCGCCGCCGATACCGGGGCTGTCTTCCAGGGAACAACGTCCGTACCCTTGAACGTGAATTGGAACGGGCTCTAGATCTTCAACTAACGGCGTGTCTGGTGGGGAGCAGAACCTGCGTACGCGCATCTCCACTCTTGAGGGTGGGGCCTGGCCCAGCCTAACGCGCATCCCAACTCTCGAGGGTGCCCCGCTCAAGCTCCGCTTGGGCGGGGGTTTTCTGCCGGTGATCGCACTGTGACCGTAGGAAAAGTCCCAGACCGCTCCCGTTTCCGTGCCGTCCACTGCGACTCGATTTCCACCGCGCCCGCCTCCCCATTCGCATAGTGACAAAAGCTGCTCCAGCGATAATCCTCGGGCCGGGCCACCAATCCCCGCTTCACCGGATTGCGATGAATGTAGCGCAGCTTCTCCACGAACTTGGCGTCGCTCCAGACATTGAAATCGTAGTAGCGGGCCTGCCAAAACGAATCCACGGCCCGCAAAGCCAGCCGGCGCGCGACTCCCTGTTTCAACGACTGCATGGCCTGCGCCAGCGTGCCACGCTCAGGTTCGTTCACCAGCAAATGTATGTGTTCCGGCATCACGACGAATCCATAAACGCAAAAACCGTGTTGCAGGCGAACCCGTTCCAGCGCGGACAGGAAAGTGGCGCAGGCCTGAACGCTCACCAAGTTCGGGCGTCTGCGATAACAACTGAACGTGAGGAAATGAACTTGTCGAGATTCCTGGAAGCGTTTCAATCCCCAGGGCATGGGACCAATTTAGCTGGGCAGTGCGGGAGCCGTCTGTGACGAATGAACATCAAAAATCCCCGCCCAAGCGGAGCTTGAACGGGGCACCCGCGCTGTTGAGTTCATTGTGACGAATGAACATCCCAGATCCGCAAGTCACTGATTCCAAACGGCAAACCTCCTGTGGAAAACTTGCAGCATAAGTCGTTTATTTTCATGTAGTTATAAAACGAACGCTGGGGCCTCTGGCGTTCGATTTACGGGGCGTTTGGCCGGCGGAACCCTCCAGGGCAGTCCGCTGGGAGGAAACGCAACCACGGCCCTCTGGCGGCCCGGGAAATGGCATTGCCGGATGAGGCCAGGTCCGGGATTGATCCAAAAATGTGGTCTACCGTCGGGCTTCGCCCGACCGGACAGCCGAGGGCGGCTGTCCCCACACGAGCGGACCCCAGAAGAGTCTGCGTTGATCTGCGAAATCTGCGGCCAGAGAATTTTAGTCGGCGGCGATCTCAGGCGGCGACACGCTCTTGGGAGGAGCGGCTGCTGTCTCCGGCGCGCGCGCAACTCGATTCGACGGCAGACCGGCCTCGCGAATCTTATAAAGCAGCGCCCGATAGCTGATGCCCAAACCGCGGGCGGTCTTCTTGCGGTTCCAGTGGTTGGCCTGCAACACTTTGAGAATCACTTTCTTTTCCAGCTCATGCACAGCCTGGCGAGTGATTTTTTTCAGCGAGATGGGCCCGTCGAGATTGATCTCGCCGTTGAAAAAATCGGTGGGCGCGGGCTTGAGGTCGGCGAGCAGGACATCTTCGCTGCCCAGAATGACATAACGCTTGACCAGATTTTCCAACTCGCGAATGTTGCCCGGCCAGTGATAGCGCGTGAGCACGGCCGTCAGTTCGCGCGATAGCGGCTTGGCGCGCTGGTTGTACTTGGCGTTGTAGTGGTTGAGAAAATAGGCGGCCAGCGTAGGCACATCGGCGGCGCGCTCACGCAGCGGCGGCATGGTGATGCTCACCACATTGATGCGGTAATACAGGTCGGCGCGGAAGTTGCCGCTCTCGATTTCCTGTTCCAGCTTGCGGTTGGTGGCGCACACCACCCGCACTTCCACTTTCTTGTCTTCCTGCGCGCCGATGCGGCAGAACTGCCCGTCCTGCAACAGTTGCAGCAGTTTCGATTGCAGCGACATGTCGAGTTCTGAAATTTCGTCCAGAAACAGCGTGCCGCGGTGCGCCAGTTCGACGCGTCCCGGCTTCATGCCGACCGCGCCGGTGAACGCGCCCTTTTCGTAGCCGAATAATTCGCTTTCGAGCAGCGTGCCGGGAATCGCAGGACAATTTACTTTCACCCACGGCCCGGTCCTCCACGGCGAAGCCGCGTGGATCATGCGCGCAATGATGTCTTTGCCGGTACCGCTCTCGCCCTGGATAAGCACGGGAACATTGGCGGCCGCCAGTTTTTCCAGGCGGTCGCGCACCGCCGCCATGCATTCGCTTTGTCCAAACACGACGTGCGGGGGCGGCATCTCTCCCAGGGGTTGCATCAGCGCATTGAGGTTTGTGGTGGTCATAATCCTACTAACACTGATTGCGCACACAATCACTCTGCAAACATCCAGCCACCCTGCGCGGGAACGTGCGGGGACTACCGCCCCATCGAGGGCATTTCGGAAACAGTTAATTTGTGCGCGGGGGAGAGAACTTCAACTTAAACATAACTTATGTTGCTGAGGAACCACAACTTACTAAAGACTCCAAAACAGAGTGACGACTGGTTAGTTCTCTACCAGCAAAGCCCGACGGGCTGACCGGCCCATCGGTTTTCGCTTCTTGGCCGGGCCCGGGTTCGCGCCCAGCGGAGCCGAAAACTGCACCGCCAGCAAATGGTAGCCCTCGACTGCGTGGCTGCGCAGGATGATTCCATCAAAACAGCGCGCCGCGGCAGGAATCTCAGCCATACCAGCCAGCGGTGCAACCGGAATCTCCAGCAAGATCCGGGATGAAACGCTGCGCGAGCGGCGCGAAACCACCAGCATCCCCCCTCCGCTCACGTCCCGGGCGGAGGCAAACTCCACACTTCCACCCGATTCGCCCGGATGGTTGCGCAGAAAAACAGGGACTGCCAGGGGCAACCGCTCCCATTTTCGTCGCTCTACACGCATCAGCAGGCCTTTCGCACCACGGTTTCAGTTTGTTCAAGCACACTGCGGGCCAACAGTCGCCAAAAAACCGTAATACCGCCGGCAAAACCGGCCAGTCCCAGGCCAAAACCGGCCCAATTGCCCTGCTGGGTAAGGCGTTTGCCTCATCTGGTTCCAGACGGCCAAAATTCCCTACGCATCCGGACGTGGTTGTCTGGTACAACACACGGAAGTGCAAGGTTTTGCGACTCTTGGGTAGTTTGATGGCATGTTTTCGTTGACAGCCGCACACCCCTGAAATACGATCGGGTTAACGCATTCCCCCTGAAATTTTGAGTGCGGTTGTTCCTCCCTCGGCAAACCACGGAAGTCTTCACCTATGGCCACTGCGGCGAAAAACTCGTCTGCTCCGGGCGCTGCTGTGCCTGATGCACGCAAACGTGAATCCGTCCAGGTTTCGGGCGCGGTCCCCGCGGAGGCGATCGTTGCCAGCGAAAAACTGGAACCCGCGAATCTTTCTCAGGCCTATGCCGAACTGCAGGAGCGCTTCCGGAAAATGACCGGCGCTCTGGCTTCCGCAACCCACGACTTGAAAACGCCGCTCGCGATTCTGAACGGCTACGTGGACTTGCTGCACAGCGAAAAGCTGGGCCCGGTCAACGAGCGGCAGCGTCAGGTGTTGCGCGACATGCAACTCAGCGGCAAACGATTGGAGCAGTTCATTCAGGACTTTCTCACGCTGGCCGCGCTCGAGACCGGCGGGCTCGTCGTCAACAAAGTGCCCGGAGACCTGAACCAGTGTCTGGCCGATGTGTGTCAGATGTGGTCGAACCGGCTGCAGCAGCGGCGCATCGCTTTATATTTGCTGGCCAACGAGAAACTGCCGGAGCTTTCCTTCGACGCACCCAAGGTGGAGCGCGTGATCTCGAACCTGCTGGAAAATGCCGGCAAGTACACGCCCGAGGGTGGGACGGTCTGGGTACACGCCGAGCCGCACATGTGGGAACGAAGAGCGGCGGCGCTGGCACGCGTTCCCGCCGAACGCCGGCAGCGCAGCAGTCCCACGCCGAACGCGGCGAAGGTCAGCGTCTCCGACACCGGCCCAGGCATTCCGCCGGAATTTCAGCAGGAAGTGTTTGACGATTTCTTCCGGCTGCCAGGCAGTGAAGCCAAAGACGGAATCGGCCTGGGGCTGGCCATTTCCCGCAGGCTGGTGCAATGCATGGGCGGCAAAATCTGGGTGGAAAGCGAACCGGGGACTGGGTGCAAGTTTTCGTTCCTGATCCCGATTAGCGAACCCTCCAGCGCAAACCGAAAGGCAAAGGCGGAATGACTAAGGCTGCGAAAATCCTGCTGGTGGACGATGAGCCGGGAATGTTGCGTTACATTCGCACCCTGCTCGAAGTGGACGACTACAAGGTCGAGACCGCGACCACGGGCGAAGAAGCGTTGCTGGCAATCGAGAAGGGGCTGGTCCCGGACCTGGTGCTGCTGGATGTGCTGATGCCTGGCATTGACGGCCTGGAAACGCTGGAAAAACTGCGGCAGGGCCGGCCACACCTGAAAGTGGTGATGCTCTCCTGCGTCAGCGATACGCGAAAAGTTGTGCAAGCCATGAAGCTGGGCGCGCAGGATTATCTGACCAAACCGTTTCAGAAAGCGGAACTCGACAAGGTGATCGCGCTTTGCCTGGAACAAGGCGGGAAGCACCTGGGCAGCGAAGTGGAAGAGGTGGCCGACGATACGTTCTTCATCGCCGCGAGTCCTGCCATGCTGAAGATCCGTTCCCAGGCCGCGCTGGTGGCGCATGTGGACATCCCGGTCCTGCTGCTGGGGGAAAGCGGCACCGGCAAAGAAGTGCTGGCGCACCTGATCCACAAACTTTCGCCGCGGGCGCACCGTACGTTCCTCAAAGTGAATTGCGCGGCAGTACCGGCCGATCTGCTGGAGAGCGAACTGTTCGGCTACGAGCCGGGCGCATTCACGGGCGCAACCCACGCCAAGCCGGGAAAATTCGAGCTATGCAACAAAGGGACCATTCTGCTGGACGAAATCGGCGAGATGCCGCCGCTGCTGCAAGCCAAGCTGCTGCATGTGCTGCAGGATGGAACGTTTTCGCGGCTGGGCAGCCGTACTGTCGTCAAGGCGGACGTCCGGGTGCTGGCCGCGACCAACATCAACATTCAGGAAGCGTTGTCGAAAAAACTGTTGCGCGAAGATCTTTACTACCGCCTCAACGCATTCACGCTGCAATTGCCGCCGCTGCGCGACCGCAAGGAAGAAGTGCCGGTGTTGCTGCGGCATGGAATGGCGCGGATGGCGGAGCGCTATGCGCGTCCGACGCTGCCGCTGTCGCCCGCGTTGCTGGATGCCTGCATGGCCTACCACTGGCCGGGCAACCTGCGCGAGCTGAACAATTTCCTGAAGCGCTACCTGATTCTGGGGGACGAAGCGCTGGCGCTGGCCGAGATCCAGCCGCGCAACGGCGGCCCCGCCGCTCACGGTGCGGGAGAAGGCCACTCCTCCGATAGTGGCGGCGGTCTTAAATCGCTGGCCCGCAATGCGAAAGACGAAGCCGAAGCCGAGGCCATCAAGGCCGCGCTCGAACTGACCAACTGGAACCGCAAACAGGCTGCCGTGCAGTTGCAAGTCAGCTATAAAGCACTGCTCTACAAGATCAAACAGTATGGTCTTGGGGAAACGCGGAGCCAGAAGCGCTCGGCGGGGGCGTAAGCAGCTTTCAGCTTTCAGTTTTCAGCTTTCAGCAGAACCACACACAGCAGGGATTCCCACGTCTCGCAAAAACCGCGAGACATGGGGCACCCGGCGTTCGGGCGCCCCGGCATTTCGGACAGCCCAGCATCCCAGACGCGCCATCCGGACTCACGGCCCTTGCCCCGATAACATGGTCATGATATTATGACCATATTCCCGAGTGGAGACGCGCGCGATGAAACAAATGGCAGCCGGCACATTCAAAGCACAATGCCTGGCGACGATGGACCAGGTCCTTCGAACCGGTGAGCCGGTCCTGATCACCAAGCACGGAAAGCCCGTGGCCAAACTGGTTCCTGCGGAATCGCAGGCCGACGACATTTTCGGATACATGGCCGGCAGAATAAAAATTATCGGCGACATCGTGGGCGCGTCCACTCCACTGAAAGATTGGGAGTGTAAGTGATCATTCTGGACACGCACGCCCTGATCTGGATGGCGAGCGACCCGAAGCGGCTGACGAGCAAGGCCCGCGAAGCGATTCGCGAAGCGCGGCAGGAGAGCGAAGTAGCCATTGCCGCGATCACGCTGTGGGAGATGGCGTGGCTGGCCGAGAATGGCCGCATTCAGGTGGTGGGCAGTGTGGAATCGTTCGTCCGCGACACTGCCGATCGAGTGGTGGTGCGGCCCATCACGCCGGAGATTGCCGCTCTCGCGGTGCGACTCGCTTCTGACTTTCCCAAAGACCCCTCGGACCGTCTGATCGCCGCCACCGCGATTGTGGAAGGCGCGCTGCTGGTCACCGCTGACCAGCGGATGCGGAAGTCAAATGTAGTGAAAACAGTCTGGTAGGAAAACAGCCGTCAGTTCTCAGTTTCTGAGTTACTACGCACAGCAGGGATTCCCATGTCTCGCAAAAACCGCGAGACATGGGGCCACCCGGCACCCGGCACCCGGCTACGGGTGGTAAATCTCGGCGCTGGAAAGGACGCCGCTACTCGAGTTAAGACCGCCGGAAACCAACACCGTGCCATTCGGTAGCAGCGCCGCGGATTGCAAGTAGCGGGCCGTCGCCATGCTGCCTGTCGCAGTAAACTTCCCTGTCGAGTAGTTGTATATCTCCGCGCTTGCCTGAACCGCTGTATTACCCGCCCCGCCCGCGATCAAAACCATTCCGTTCTGCAAGAGCGTGGCGGAGTGGTCGTCCCGCTCTATGAGCGTTGCGGGGGGTGTTCATGCTTCCAGTGGCGGTGAACTTCCCGGTCGCGGGATTGAACAACTCGGCCTCGGCAGTTGCTCCTGAGCCGGCGAAGCCGCCTGTGACGAGAACCAATCCGCTGGGAAGGAGGGTCGCTGTGCGGCCTTCTGCAGAGATCAGCATGCTGCCAGTCGTTGACCAGCGGCTATTTGAGGGATTGTAGATTTCCGCGCTTGCGAGTAGACCGTTAGCGTTATTGTCTCCGCCCGCAGCCAGAACCTCTCCGTTCTGCAGAAGAGTAGCAGTGTGTGCCCAACGAGCGACATGCATACCCCCCGTATTCGTGAACTTGTCGGTGGACTGGCTGAAGAGCTCCGCGCTAGAGACGGTTTGCTGGCTGCTGTTGATACCGCCAGCGATGAGAACAAGGCCGCTCGACAGAAGCGTAGCTGTATGTCCGGTCCGCGGGCTGTTCATGCTGGAGGTCGGGGTAAACCTGCCAGTCGTAGAGCTGTAGAGCTCAGCGTTTGCTATAGCGACGGAATTACTGCCTTGGCCTCCGGCTGCGAGTACAAGACCGTTGGGTAGCGTAGTTTCGGTGTGTTCAATCACCGCTACGCTCAGGCTGCCAGTGGTCGTAAACGTCCCGCTCTGGGCGAACAGCACGTTAAAGGGCGTTATGCTTGCAAGAATGGTGAGCAAGATTCGGACAGCTCTAGGTCGGGACATCTCAATCCTCCGGCGTTAGTCAGGTTGTTGCGTCGCGTACGTTGACGCTGTCGGATCGTACCAGCTGACCCCACAAGTCACAACAAGGAGTAGTTCATGTCAGGCAGCAGTCAGGAGCCCGACGTAGAACAAAGGCTCCCCGCGCGGAGTCCCCGGCAGGCGAGAGCTAGGGCACATCCAGCTCAAATGTCGCGTTCTGGTGAAACGAGCCAGAAGTCGCCGTCACCACCATCGGATAATGACCCGTAGGAGTGCCCGCGGGCGGCACGGTGGTCTTGTTTGAACTGCATGCGGGCTGCAACGCAAACGTTGCGGCGATGGCAGCCAGGGCCAGCAAGCTCAACACACGCCGACGGCGTTTTGAGCCACCCGTGCCGATTCCGAGGAACACAACTCCCGGCAAGCCCAGCCACAAAGCGAACATGGGCCCGCGCTGGCGCAGCGATGTGGTCGGGATGGGACGCGCCGTGGTGCCCACTTTGATCTGCACCGACTGCGGGCTTGATCCCGGCGTCACCGAAGATGAAACCGGCGCGCAAGTCACGCCCGTGGCCGCCGCCGGTACCGCGCAGGTCACGGCAATGGCGCTTCCGTAGTTCTGGAATGGCGTAATCAGAAGCACGAACGGCACTGCGGGGGATTGACCGGCCACCACAGTCTGCGCCGCGGGCTGGACCGCCACCGAGAAGTCCGTGGACTGCGCCGACACCACGACTTGATTGCCGTTGGGATTGGCATCGTAGGTCACGGTGACCGTCCCGCCATTGAAGCTGTGTCCGCTGGACGGAGTCAAACTGACGGTCATGGTCGCGGTCGCTCCCGACTGCAAGACTCCCAGCGTGCAGACCAGCGGAGCGGTGGAGGTCGGCGCGCTGCAACTTCCGCCGGTGAGACTGGCGCTGTTGAACGTCAGCGGCGTTGCCTGACTGGAGAAGTTGTCGGTGACGGTAATGTTGGTCGCCGGGTCGGGGCCGCTGTTGCTAAGCGTGTAGGTGAACGTGGCCGGATTGCCGTCGGTGAAGTTCTGCTGGCCGGTGCCGTAGGTCGGCACTCCCGAAATGCTCAGGTTCGCCGAGGTGCCCAGCTTGGTGACCCATGCATCCTGGGTCCCGCTCAAGTGCAGTTGCAAGGGGTTCAAAGTTGGAAAATTGTTCGAGGTGGTGTCGCCGGCAAAATAGGAATTCAGCAGCGAATCGAGGACCACGCTGGTGCCGCGGTCCGTGCCGTTGCCGCCGAAATAGGTCACGTAGGAATTGCCGGGGTTGGTGCTGGAAGTGTTGGTGGTGGTATCAATGCGGGCGATGAAGGCGTTCTGGGCGCCGACGAGTGTGCTTTGAATCGGAGTGAAGAGCGGGTTCTGGGTGGTGAGCGAGTCGGGGAACAGATCGGTCGAATTGGTCGGGCCGGTGATGTAGGCGTCGCTGGTCGAGTCCACGGTGATGGCCAGGCCAGACTCATTGTTGCTTCCGCCAAAATAGGTGAAGTAAGTATTGGAGACGCTGGTGGTGCCGCTGGAAGGATTGCTGAAGCGGGCGACGTAGGCGTCGGTCCCGGTCGTGCCGGTGGGGCAGACGGCGGGCGGAATCGGATTCACCGGAGTGTTCAGACATTTTTGGAACGCAGCCACACTGGTGGGGACGGTCACGTCGGTCGAAATAGTCTTGCCGGTGATGTAGATATTGGCCGCGCCGGAATCGAGCGCGACGGCGGTGCTGGAGTCGTCCAGGCTCCCGCCAAAATAGGTGGAGAAAACCAGCTGGCTATTGCCGTTGGGATTGAGATTGATCTTGGCGAGGAATGCATCGTTGGCGGTCGCCGTGGTGGACGAACACGTCGGAGGATTGGTGATGGTGGTCGGCGGCGACTGGTCCAGACAGGGCTGATACGCGTTGAGAATGGGAAAATCGGTGAGCGGACTGCTGCCGGTGTAGATGAAGTTGGTGGTACCGGTGAAATAGACGTTGTTGTTGCCGTCCACGGCAATGCCGCCGCCGATGGCGGTGCCCGTGGAGGGGGTGCCGCCGCCGAAGTAAGTGGAGTAGGCAATGCTGCCGATGCCGGCAGCCGCAGTGTTGACCTTGGTCACGAAGAACTGCAGCGGCGCGCGGGGCGATCCCTGATAGGCCTGGCCTTCGGGAAGCGTGCTGGCGGGAAACGCCGTGGTGAGTCCGGCAGTGTCGGTGGAGGTCGTGGTGCCCGTAACATAGATGTTGGCGTTGTTGTCAACGGTCATACCGGAGGCGATGTCGTTGCCGTTGCCGGAGAGATAGGAGGAATACTTGAGGGTGGAACCGAGAGCATCGAGCACCGAGACAAAAACGTGCTGAGGGCCGGTGCTGGGCGCCTCCGGCACCGGCTGGTAGGCGGTGGTGCCCGAAGTGGGGAAATTTGGAGACGTGGTATTTCCGGCGATATAGGCAACGCCATTATTCACACCAAGGCCCACGGTCGAGTCGCTGCCCGATCCGCCTAAGTAAGTGAGGTACAGAATTCCCGCGGCACCTTGTGCGGGATTCAGCTTGAGGACGAAAACATTCTGTGCGCCATTGAGCGTGGCCTGCAGCGCACCGGTGGTGACCGGGAGATTGTTGGACGTGGTTGCCCCGGCGAGGTAAATCGAAACCCCGTCGGTTGCGACCGAGGGCGAAGTCTCGACGCCGCTTCCGCCAAAGTAAGTCGAGTAGCTCAATTGTGGATCAATGACCAGTTCGCGGGAACGGTCATAGGCGCCGACCACGAAGCCGACGCTATGGTTGGCGCGCAGAACAAAATGTCCGGGCACGTCCTGGGTGCGGGCGCCGTCGCGCTGGTAAATATGGGGCGCGTTGAAGCGGAGGGAGTGCCGGGAGGTCTGAATGATCAGGTCGCCTTTGTCTTTGTCGAGCGTGAGATGGCGCGCGCCGGAAAATTCAAGCTGGGCGAGTGACGGGTCCGCGCCCGGCTCGACCTGGAAATCGTATTCCAAGTGTCCCTGGGTGCCGTAGTACACAAGATGAATGCCGGGATAGACGCTCTGGTAGCGGACGCGGGCGAACTGGGGAACCTTGGTATGCCACGCGGCCGGATCATTGCCAACAAAATAGTTGGTGCGGCCGGGCAGAGGCTCGATGGCCGTGGGCGCGGATGCATTCGCGCCTGCCAGCTTCAAATGAAGCTGTTCGGCGGGAACGGTGGGCGAGGATTGCAGCGAGAGCGTGGCGCCTGTGTTGTCAAAGGCCAGGCCATAGCCGGTGCCGTGGGCAACGAATTTCGCGGCGGAAGCGGCTTGTCCGACGTTGGGTTCGAAAATGATCGGCAAGCTGGCCAGAATGGACTGGGCGTTCAAGTTGGCGGGCGGCTTGGCGGAGGCCCTGGCCGAAGCGGGAACGGACTTGAAAGCGGCGGCGCGGTGGCCGCGAACACTGATTCCAACGGCGACGCTGACTACCGCCACTACCAGCAAGCTAGCGCCCAGGCGCATCGCCTTTGATTTCGACCCAAGAGAATCCCAATTCACGCGTGTCCTCCGAAAGAACCTGAAATTGCCGGGAGAATAAAAATGGCGCACAAGGCCAAACCGCCCGGCACCGTTGAAAAACCGCACCGCTGCTGGCTGTCAGAATTGTCCCGAAAAAGTAAGTAACTACTTAAACATCTGAGGGTTAGCCAAGTCAAGCAAACGACGCCCCAGCAACACCCACCACGGAGGCACGGAGTCACAGTGGCAAGCTTTATCACAGCGTACTTAGTGGCACCGGAACTACTTTCGCAGGGTCAAAGCTCATGATCTTGCTTTTCTCCGTGGCTCCGTGGCTCCGTGATGGTTTTGGTCTTGAGCGTCCCCGCGAAGTTGAGATGCCGCGCCTGCGGTCGGGAGATGGCTGACGGTAGGATGAAATTCAGGATGCAGGGCTTCCGCGTCACGTGGGAGGGGAAGTCGCGGGTGACGGAATCGGCTCCCCGCAAGATTTGGCTTGCAAACAGTTGCCGATGCTATACATTAGGCGTATCCAGCCCAGCCAGTCTGAAGGAAGATTTGAACCGTCGCCGGCGACCGAGTTTAGGTTTGTGCCGGGACACAAGCGGATGACTGAATTACACTCAGCAGGCCCGGGTTCGCACGACCGGCGGCTCATGCGCCGTTTTGAAATGTGTTTGCCCGCCGTGGTGCGTCCGCAGGACGGCGAGGAAGTGCTCACCGAAACCCAAAACGTGAGCGCGCGCGGGGTGTTTTTTTATCTGAACCGCAGGCTGGCGGAAGGCACCCCAGTGGAAATGACGCTGACCTTCCCGCCGCACGTGACCATGACCGAACCCATGCGGGTGAAGTTCCAAGCGAGGGTGATTCGGGTGGAGCCGCCGCTGCCTTCGGCGAGGATTGGGATCGCGGCGATGATCGAGGATTATCAGTTTCTGGCGGCGGAACCGGCGGCGGTGGCTTCCGGGATAAAAAGCGCCTCCGAGCCAGCTTCGGTATAAGCTGCCGGGCTTCGCCCGGCGGACAGCCGAGGGCGGCTGTCCCCACATGGACATTGCTGCTGCCTGGGAAAGCAGGTTCCTCCCTGCGGTCGGAATGACAGTGTGTGGAGCTCGCGTGTGGCAGGCAACTGCCGGGCTTCGCCCGGCGGACAGCCGAGGGCGGCTGTCCCCACATGGACATTGCTGCTGCCTGGGAAAGCAGGTTCCTCCCTGCGGTCGGAATGACAGTGTGTGTGATGCGGTTTGATTCGGAGTAATTCCTCAGTTTTTCGGAAGTGAATCCATCTCACGCTTCACGCGTTGGTAGCGGCGCACCAGCATGGTGATGTAAACGCCGTGGATGATCCATACCGAAGCGTAGGCAGCCCAGAGGAAGCGAGTAGAGTTCATCGCACACTCCTTGCCGGAGAAGTTCCGGACTGGCCGTCGTCGAGCAGGGCTTCCAGGGCGCGGGTTTCGTCCACATGCCGCTGCATTAACTCGATGCGAAACCGGCCCCAGCACAGCAATGCTCCGAACAGCGTGAACACGGCCAGGTTCAACAGAAAGACATGCAACATGCGCGGGTCAAGCGACCCGCCACCGCCAATCACCGGCTGCGGATGCTGCGTGCGGAAAAACCAGATTGAAAAGTAAACCAACGGCACGTCCAGCGCGCCGAAGATGGCGAGCACCGCGGCCAGCACCGGGGTCTGAGCGCTGTCGGAGAAGCGCCGCAGCAGCAGGTAGCTGACATAGATGAGCCACAGCACCAGCGTCGAAGTCAGACGCATGTCCCAGGTCCACCAGATGCCCCAGACGGGGCGCGCCCAGAGCGGGCCGGTGATCAGCACAATCGTGCAGAAAACGACGCCGGTCTCGGCGGCGGAAACGGCGAGGGCATCGGCCCTGGTGCTGCGACGAAACAGGTAAAACACCGAGGCCAGCAAGTTTACGAAAAACAGGCAGCCCGCCGTCCAGGCCGAAGGTACGTGATAGTAAAAGACGCGCTGCACATCGCCCATGGTGTTTTCCGTGGGAGCGACCACCAGCGCCTGATAGGTGGAATAAATCAGCAGCAGCGCGGTGACGGCAGCGAGGATGGGGAAGGCGCGCTTCATGATTTAGAGAATTCGTGGCTCGCAGATCAAAAGCAAAAAGCAGGTTCCTCCACTTCGCTTCCCTTCGGCTTCGCTCAGGGTGCGCTCCGGTCGGAATGACAAAGTTATTATTTGCTGCGCTGCGCTCCGGTCGGAATCTTCAAGAGTGCTTGTTTCCGCCAGGAGTTATCTATTCCGCATTCAGAATCAGCCCGAACAACGCCAAACTAGCTGTAGTAAACACCACGTCGTAGGTGAGAAGCAATACGACCCAGAATCGGATGGTCCCTTCTCCAGTGAAGATGACATGGGTGGCCTCGACCATGGCCTGAATGGCGGGGATGGAGATGGGGAAAAGAATCACCGGCAGCATGATCTCGCGCATGCGGGTGCGCAGCGAAAGCGCGGCAAAAAAAGTTCCGTTCACCACCAGCGCATAAGTGCCCAGCGCGCCGACCAGCAGCAGTTGCCATACCGGGCCCAGCGAACGCAGGTTGTAGAACACCACGAACAGCGGCGCCATCACCGCTTCCAGCACGCTGACAAACAGAAAGTTGCCCAGCGTTTTCGCCAGAAACAACGAATTGGGCGAGGCCGGGGAAACGCGATAGGCGTCGAGGGCTTGGTTGCGCAGTTCGCGCGCCCAGGTCTGATTCAGCGCCACCACGGTCGAAAACAGAAACGCCACCCAGATCAGGCCGGGCGCGATCTGGCGCGATTCCTCCGCGTTGGGATCAAACGAAAAACTGAAGATCACCACCACCAGCAGCGAAAAAAACAGCATTGAGTTGAGCGCGTCTTTCGAGCGCCACTCCAGACGGATGTCCTTGAGCAGCGTGGCGCGGGTGACTGGAGAGAGCAGGCTCATGCGTTCTCCTGCGCCGGCGTTAGCGTAGTGGTGCGGGCTACAATCAGGCCGGAGCGCATCCAGACAAACTCGTCGGCAATGCCTTCGAGCACCGCCGCCTGATGGGTGACCAGAAAAATTGTCTTGCCAGAGTCGCGCACTCCGCGCAGCAACTCAGCCATGCCGCGCGTGGATTGGACGTCCACATTCGAGAACGGCTCATCCAGAAACAAAATTTGCGGGTCGTGCAAAATGGCGCGCGCCAGCGACATGCGCTGCCGCATGCCTTGCGAATACTGGCCGACCGGGCGAGTGAGCGCGGGATCGAGGCCCACGGCGTGGATGGCGCTTACACACGGCTCGTCGCTGGTGATGCCATAGAGCTGGGCGAAGTAGCGCAGGTTTTCGAGGCCAGTGAACTCGTCATAAAGCAGCGACGGATGGGCCATGTAGCCGATGAGCCGCGCCGCCTGGCGCGGGCTCTGGCCAAGAATGGAGACCGTGCCACGGTTGGGCTGCGCGAGGCCGGCCAGCGAACGCAACAGCGTGGTCTTCCCTGCTCCGTTGTCGCCGAGGATGACGTAGAACTTGCCGGCAGCAAATTCAGCATCCACGCCGCGCAGCGCCGCAAAGCGTCCGAACTGCTTGACGAGTCCGCGGACAGCGATGGCGGCCGGATTGGATGTGCCGGTCAAAGGGGAAGGAAGCTATGAAGATAGCGAAAGTAAGAGGGGAAGTCGAGGAGGCGGGTGGCGGGTGCGATGTTGCGTGCGGTGCGGGTGCCCCCTGGAATCATCCTGACCCCACTAACTGACAGAATCCTAAGTCGGGTCGCGGCGCAGCCATTCCGGCAGCTCCTTCAATTCCGGTAACTCGATTTCAAATTTCGAATCGCGAATCCATTCGCCATATCCTTTGGGGCGAGACCAGTATTGCAGCACGCGCAGGTTGTAACAGCCGCTGGACGGGCCGCTCTGGCAGTCGCCGTAGTTGGGTGGATCGCAATAGTCAATGGTTCCGTTCGGGATGGCCTCCATCAACGGATGGGCATCGTCGGGAATGGTCCCACTGCATCCGCCCGGCGGGTAACAGAACGCCACCTCGAACCGCTCGCCGCACATCGAGCAAGCAATCTCCATCAAGGCAGCTTCTCCGGCATAGATGTTAGCCAGCTGGTCGGGACTGAATTCGGAGTACCGCGGCACGCCTTGTTCGTCCCACCATTTGGGACGCCCGGCAATTCTGTCCGTGATGTCGCTGTAGTCGTTGAACATGCCGTGCCTACCCGCGCGTAGAAGGGATTGCCCACTGGGCGGTCACTGCGGCCAGGTCCTACGACATGCCGCTGGCGGGAGTGGATGCGGGCTGGCCATTCTTGGGCGCGTACTTGGACGCGCACTTGGCTTGCAGCGCCTTGGCATGGAACACGCCATCGTGACCGAAGCTGCCATCGGCCAGCGCCTGCGATTCGTCCTTGAACGTGTCGGGAGGGGCCTCGGTGCCGGTGTAGTCCACGGCAAGGTTCTGGTCCTGCTCGACCAGAACAAACTGGACATGGGTTCCGTTGCGCTTGATCGAGCCGGGCTGCACGTTGCCGGCGACGCGCAGACGTTTGGTATAAGCTCCATCGCCCATGGTGTGCAGCTCTTTGATGGTGACGTAATAGCTCTTCGAGTCCTGCACGCCGGTGTAGGCCAGATAGCCAAACAGAAGCACGATGACGACCATGGCTCCTCCGAACTTGAGATAGGTCTTGGCGTCGCTGGACATGCTGGTTTCCCTCTATTCTCAATCTACGCGCTGGAAGCGGCTGAATCAAGGTTCCGGTAGGCCACCCCAGCGGGCCTGGTTACTTGGGTTCCCAGGCGGGGGACGCCGCGGCCGTGCGTCTCCGGTAAAATGGGACGACTACTCAAAGCGAGGCATCCATAATGATTCACCCCTGGCACGACGTGACTCCGGGCGACAAGCTGCCGCAGGAGTTCCAGAGCGTAATTGAGATCCCATTCGGATCGAGCGTGAAGTATGAACTCGACAAGGCCAGCGGGCTAATCAAGCTGGACCGCGTGCTGTATTCCGCAGTTTATTACCCGGCGAATTATGGCTTCATCCCGCAGACGCTGGCCGAGGACGACGATCCGCTCGACGTGCTGGTGCTTTGCCAGGAAACCGTGGCCCCGCTGACCATCATCCATGCTCGCGCCATCGGCCTGATGACCATGATTGACTCCGGCAAGCCGGACCATAAGATCATCGCGGTGGCCACCGAGGACCCGGAATTCAATTCTTATCGCGAGGCCGACGAAATGCCCTCGCACCGCATGCTGATGCTGCGCCGCTTTTTCCAGGACTACAAGAAACTGGAGGGCAAAGCGGTCGAAGTGGACGAGATTCGGCCTGCCGCTGAGGCGTATCCCATCATCCTCGAAGCACTGCACGCCTATAGCGAAGAGCGCCGCAAGGGGTTTAAGGGAGTGAAGCACTAGAAGGGAAAAATTGGATTCGTCAGTTCGCGGACTCACAGATTCCCACTTCTCGCAAAGAACGCGAGAAATGGGGCACCCGGCAAGAAGCGGCCAGCGCTGGAGGCGAAATCTTCACCGCGCTGGCCGCCTCTTGTTGTCAGGGTTCAACTATGGGATCGATGGAAGCTGAAAGTACAAGTCGTTGGTGCCAAGAATCGTGCTGTTCTGGTTTCCACCGACGACGAACGCAATTCCATAGAGGACATCTGAGCCAAATCCCTGACCTGCCAGTGGAACGGAAGGCGTGGTTACGACCCAGCTATTCTTGACCGGATCGTAAACCTGGACCGTAGTGACACTCGTTGTGCCGTTCGATCCGCCGAACACATACAACTTGCCAGAGATGACGGCGCTGGCCGGATATTGCACGGGAATTGGCATCGGCGTCTTTGTGGTCCACGCGTTGGTCGCGGGATCATAAACCTCCACCACGGCACCCGGGGTGGCGCCGCTGCCTTCGTAGCCGCCAGCGACGTAGAGTTTACCGTTGATCACACCGCCGGCCGGGTTGGAGTGTGGAACCGCAGAGCCTGTAAGACCGCTCCAAGTATCGGTTGCCGGATTGTAGACATCGAGAAAGTTGGTATATCCGTTGAACCCATTGCAAGCGGTTGTCACGTAGAGTAATCCGTCGATATTACCGGCAACTCCGCAAGCGCTCAGGTGCGCCAGCGTTGCTTTCGAACTCCATGTGTCAGTGGGCGGGTCGTAGACGAACAAAGTGTTGTTCGGCAATGGCGGCGAGGTGGTCCAGCCGCCCACAACATAGAGATGGCTATTCACAACCGCCGCAGAGCCCTGGTATCGCGGGCCCGGCATTGCCTGCAACGTTGTCCAATGATTCAGCGTGGGGTCGAAGGCTTGCAAATTGGATGTGGAACCTCCGTTATAACCGCCAGCCACGTAAAGGACGCCGTTGATGGCTCCGACTTGGGGCGTCGACTCCGGCGTCGGCAAGCTCCGTCTAGATTTCCAGTTGGCTGCCTCGGCCAACGAGGTCAACAAAAACAACGCAATGATCGTCACCGGCAGGACAAACCTGGGCCCGTTCTTGCTCACAATTGTACGACGCATGGATTTCTCCTCATTCTCTAATTCAAGATTGTTGGCAGTTTCCTGCTAGAGGTATTGCGGTTGGAGCGGGCTTACATCCCTGACCTCATCAACAACAGCAAATTTACGGCGGCGACTCCATCGCTGGAATAGCCTGTTAGTGCGTGTTGCCGCACAGTTGGGCCACTCAACAATCGCTGAGGCATTTCGGGCACGTCCGTCGTGTCGAAGAAGGCGATCCCGCGAACTCTAAAACAGCAGTCTCACCACACGTGGCAGGCATTGTCGGCAACCATCGGCTGACCCTTCTTGCATCCCCAGGCTTTCTGGAATTCGGGCATATTTTGCACCACGCCGTTGACGCGGTACTGGCCGGGCGAATGCGGATCGGTAAGCACGCGCGAACGTGAAAATTCTGGACGCCGTTTCTCGCACCACACGCGGCCGAATCCAAGAAAGAAGCGCTGCTCGGGCGTGTAGCCGTCAATTTTCTGCGCGGCTTTGCCTGTCTTGTCTTCCGCGATCAGGCGCTCCAGAGCGGCCAGCGCGATGCGCGCGCCGCCATTGTCGGCCGTGTTTTCGCCAAGCGTCAGCCGGCCGTTGATTTTCTTGTCGTCAATCACAAGAAAGTTTGAATATTCATCGGCGACGCAGGACGCGCGGGTTTCAAATTCCTTGCCATCCTGCTCGCTCCACCAGTCGTGCAGGTTGCCGGTCGCGTCGAATTTGCGGCCCTGGTCGTCAAATCCGTGGGTCAGTTCGTGGCCGATCACCAGCCCAATGCCGCCGAAGTTGACCGCGTCGTCCATAGACTTGTCGAAAAACGGCGGCTGCAGGATGCCGGCGGGAAACACGATCTCGTTCAATGAGCCGCTGTAGTAGGCGTTCACCGTCGGCGGAGTCATGCCCCACTCCTTGCGGTCCAGCGGCTTATCTATTTTTGCAATCTCGCGCCGGGCCTCGAACTCGTCAGAGCGGCGAATGTTGCCAAACAAATCTCCGGACTGGATCGCGATGGTGCTGTAGTCGCGCCAGGCGTCGGGATAGCCGATCTTGTTGCGGATGGCGTCGAGCTTGACCTTGGCCTGTTTCTTCGTCTCCTCGCCCATCCAATCGAGGCCGTGAATGTCGTTGGCCAGCGATTGCTCGAGCAGGTCCACCATCTTCAACATGCGGGCCTTGCCGTCGGCGCCAAAGGTGGTCTCGACATAGCGCTGCCCGAGGGCTTCGCCCAGTTGATCGTCGGTGAGGGTCACGCAGCGCTTCCAGCGCGCCTGGATTTCTTTTTGTCCGGTGAGGGCCTGGCGGAATTTGAAGTTGGCGTCCACGAAGGGCTGCGAGAGCCACGGCGCGGCGGAACTCAGGGTATGGAAGGCGACATAGGTCTTGAGCGCGTCCAGCGGTTCGGACTCGATCGTGGCGTTTACTTTCTTGAAGAAGTCGGGATTGGAAACATTGATCTCGGTGAAGCGCGGAGCGCCGACGGCATTGAAGAAATGATTGAGATAAAAATTCGGCGCCAGCGCGATGGCCTCATCGCGCGACATTTTGTGGTCGCGCTTTTTCGGATCGCGGCGCTCGGTGCGGTCCATTTCGGCCTGGGCAAGCTCGGTCTCCACGCGGAGCACGGTCTTGGCTGCGTCGGCCGCGTCCTGGGGTGTGCGTCCGGCGAGCGTGAACACCTGGGTCACGTAGTCCACCAGGTTCTGCCGCATTTCCTTCATCTTTGGGTCGTCTTGTTTGAGGTAGTAGTCGCGGTCGGGCAGGGTAAGTCCGCCCTGGTCTATGTAGGCGATTACCTGGCCGGCGTTGTGCAGGTCTGGGCTGGAGTAAAAATTAAATAGTGGGCTGGAGCCGCTCAGATGAATGCGGGCAAGCACGCCGATCAGCGCATCTTTGTCGTGAGCGGCGGAGATGCGGTCAAGATCGGGCTGCAGCGGCGCGATGCCGCGCGCGTTGACCGACTTCTCATCCATGCAGGAACCGTAGAGGTCGCCGATTTTCTGATCAATGGGATTGCGGCCCGCCCCGCCTGATGACGCCTTTTCCAGTAGTAGGCGCATGGTGTCGAGATTGCGCTCGTCCAGCTCTACAAAGCTGCCCCAGCGGCCCTGGTCAGCCGGGATCTCCGCATTCTTGATCCAGTTGCCGCACGCGTACTGGTAGAAGTCCACGCAGGGATCAATGTTCTTATCAATGGTGTCGAGACTGAAGCCGGGAGCGGACTTGGCGGAAGTAGTTTGGGCAAAACACGCAGCCATCAGCAGCAGAAAGACGAGGACAAAACGGCACATGCGCATGTAGAAGCTCTCCTTGAAACAATGGATGAGATTCTATGCTTGGCACGCACTGGGGGACAAGTTGAAGCCGCGGTGAGTAGCCTACCCAACCACGACGACAAAGTCCCGCCCTTCCCACCGGCCGCCGTTCTTCCACTGCAACGTGAAAACGATTTGTTGGCCGGCGGCGAGAGCATCGGTTGGCAAGTCCACGTGATGAATCTTCCATCCGCTGTCAACCGATTCGTTGTCCTGGCTGGCTTGCCAGTTGTCCAAACTCCAGCGCACCAGGGCCGGCTCCGGCAGCAGAATGCGCAGCTTTTTCCCCAACGGCAAGGTTCGCGGTTTTTCGTTGAAGCGCCAGTTGAAATATTGCGACACCGTCTTCTTTGTCAAATAACGTTCCACGGTCTGCGGCGGCTGGTCAAAAATCTTTCCGTCCACCAGCGACCGCCGCAGCTTGATGTATTCCGAGTGCGCCCACACCAGCGGGCACGCCGATCCCGAGCCTTTCCCGGCGAACAACTCCCGCTCCGGAAGGTCGTTGGTGTCCCACACCTGTTCTGGAATCAGGCGGCTCGCGCCGGTGGAACTCTCCATCACGCTCAGCAAGGCCTCAGCTTCCGCAGGGCGCCCAGCGGCGAGTTCATAGTGTGCCCGCTCGCCCGCCAGCAGCGGCCAGGGACGGCCCACGCCAGTCCCGTCAAACGGCGCGCCGTCCTCGTGCTCGCCGTATCCGTCGCGGTTGTAGCGATACCACCCCGGCCCTTCCGGAAGCTGCACGCGCAGCAACTGGTCAATGACCTTGATCGTGTTCAAGATGCGCGGATCGTCGGGCGCGCGCAGGCCAAAACGCACCAGCGCCAGCGCATCGGGACTGACAATGTCCACCGCGCGCGCATTCGCACTGCCGCCGGCGCGGTTCTTGACCGTGATAAATCCATCCAGTGGCGACTCGCCTCCGTCTCCATCCGGCGGCGTGATGCGCACGTAATAGCCGTCCACGCCAACCTGCCGCGCCAGGTCGGTGTTCTCAGCGTAGGTCCAGCGTTCGATGTTGTCGTTCCAGGTGTCGGCCATCTCACGCAAAAACTCAGCCGAGTTGGACTCACCCACCTCATCGCCAAGATCGGCGGCGACCAGCAAGGCGGAAACTTCCGCGGCCAGCGTGAATGGCGAATAGCCGCCGTCTTCTTCCCAGCGGTCCTGTTGCGTGACTGGCCCGTTGGCGACGATGAACGACGCAGCCTTGCGGACCAGCGGCCACCAGCGCGCGCAATCGCCAAAGCAGTGGAGGGACTCGCGATGCAGCAGGTCAAGCAGCAGAACCGGAAACGCGGTCTCGTCCATCTGCAGGCCATTCCAGTAGGGACGCCCGTCGAGCCACATGTTCTGCGACCAGTGCCCGTCGGCCTCCTGCGTGACTTCCAGATATTGCAAGACTCGCAAAGCATCCACACCTGAGCCGCCCGCCAGCAACCCGCCCGCATTCTCTACTAGATCGCGCGGCCACACCAGGTGGTAGCCGCCCATGTCCTCGTCGCCTTTATTGAAGCCCCAGGGAATGGAAAGACTCGCAATAATCGCGCCGAGAAAATCCTTGGATTCATGCGTGCGCAACACCGCCATGCTGGCGCGGTACAAATCATGTGCGCGCGGTTTGGTATCGAGCGGCTGCAACGTCTTCTGCCAGTTCTGCCAGTGCGCAACATAGTCGCTGCGGGTCGCGTCATAGGACGCGAGCAGAGAAGCCTGCACCTGCTGTCCGGCCTCCGCCCAGTTTCCCCCAAAGCCAAGCGCCAGAATGAACTCGCCATTGCAGGCTGCCAGATCAATCTCACCGGTCAGCGCGACGTTGCCATTTTCCGCGCGGTCATATTCCCATGTCATCTGGAAATTCTGCGACAAGTCCTGCCAGCCATCCGACATGCCCGCAAATCCCACCGAACGCTTGAGCCACGGCGCGGAGCAGCCCAGCGCCAGCGCACATGCTTCGCGCTGGGCAAACAGCATTGGCCGGCCCTTGTAGTCGCCCACCCAGCCGGTATTGCCGGTGCCAAAGTTGGCCAGATGCGACGCCAGCAATGCATATAAGCGATAGTCGCCCAGGTTGCCCTTCAATGGCACAAAGCGGATTTTTTGCAGCACCACGTGACGCGACGGGTCGGTCAGGACTTCTTTTTCGATGCGGTACCGGCCGTCCATATCTGTATTCGTCAGTTCATAGGCGGGCACGCCGGGCTCAAACGGAAGATTGCGAAAGGTGCAGTGGCGTTTCTCTTCCGAGAAAAATTCGCGTCCGTCGGTGACAATCAGGCCAAAGTCGCGGGTGCAGGCCTGGTCCAGCCGAGGAAAATAAACCTCGTTGAGAATGCCATGGCTTAGCGTGAACCACACGCGGCTGTGCAGGTTCAGCGCGGTGCCCGCACCGGTCTTGGCGCTCGACGTCCAGCGCGGTTCAATGCCGGGCCAGCCCGGCGCATGACGAAGATCATCGCTCACAGAGATTCATTCCTCGCGGATCAGTAGTTTGAACTGAACTGGTGTGAACAAACAGCCGGGAACCCTGGGGAAACTCACTAGCGCGTTGCAGCCATAGATGTTTCCGTCCGCAATAAAGTTACACCAATCCACGCCACCAAATGACCGGTCATCTCGAAGTACCCGCGTCGTCACCAGCGGGACGAGGGACCTCCCTGCACCCGCGCTGTTGTTTCAGCGAAGCCGCAGCGCGCCGACTCCTCCACGCGCAGCGCGTATAATCGAAGCTCCGGAAACTACGCACGAGGCCCGCATTCTCATGACTTCAAGCAATGGCACAAACGGCAGCAATGGCAATGGCAGCAACGGTTCCACCATTCCTCAACCGCGCGCGGAGTGGCTGGCCCGCCGCAAGCGCGACAACACCGACGGCAACTTCTCGCAGATGCACTATGCCCGCCAGGGCGTCATCACCGAAGAAATGGCCTTCATTGCGCACAAAGAGAAGCTCGCGCCCGAGCTGGTGCGCGACGAAGTCGCGCGCGGCCGCATGATCATCCCCGCCAACATCAATCATCCCGAACTGGAGCCGATGGCCATCGGCGTGGCCTCGCTGTGCAAAATCAACGCCAACATCGGCAACTCCGCGGTCACTTCTGAAATCAACGAGGAACTCAAAAAGCTGCACACTGCCGTCCACTACGGGGCCGACACGGTGATGGACCTGTCCACCGGCGGCAACATTCACGAAATTCGCGAAGCCATTCTTCGGAACTCACCCGTACCCATCGGCACGGTGCCGATTTATGAAGCGATCGCGCGCGTGAAGCGCGTGGAAGACCTGAACGCCGCCGTCATGCTGGAAGTCATCGAAGAACAGGCAGCGCAGGGTGTGGACTACATGACCATCCACGCCGGCGTGCTCATTCAGTATCTGCCGCTGATTTCCAAACGCATCACCGGCATCGTCAGCCGCGGCGGGGCAATCCTCGGACAGTGGATGGCCTACAACCACAAGCAAAACTTTCTCTATGAGCACTTCGACGACATCTGCAAGATTCTCAAGAAATATGACGTCAGCTTCTCGCTCGGCGACGGCCTGCGTCCAGGCTGCGTTGCCGATGCCAGCGACGCCGCCCAATTCGCCGAATTGAAAACTCTGGGAGAGCTGACGAAAATCGCGTGGTCCCACGACGTGCAGGTCATGATCGAAGGCCCCGGCCACGTTTCCATGGACAAGATCAAGGAGCAGGTCGAAAAAGAAGTCGAGCTGTGCTACGAGGCCCCGTTCTACACGCTGGGCCCGCTGGTCACCGACATCGCTCCCGGCTACGACCACATCACCTCAGCCATCGGCGCGGCGATGATTGGATGGTACGGCGCGGCCATGCTCTGCTACGTGACGCCCAAAGAGCACCTCGGCCTGCCGAACGAAAAAGACGTGAAAGACGGCATCATCGCCTACAAGATCGCCGCGCACGCCGCCGACATCGCGCGCCAGCGTCCCGGCGCACGCGACCGCGACGACGCCCTCAGCCACGCCCGCTACACTTTTGACTGGAACAAACAGTTCGAACTCTCACTCGATCCCGAGACCGCCCGTTCCATGCACGACGAAACCCTGCCCGACGAATCGTACAAAGGCGCAGCCTTCTGCTCCATGTGCGGCCCAAAATTCTGCTCGATGAATTATTCGTCCAAGGTGGACGAATACAACAAGCAGGTTCACGGGATCGAGAAGAAGGATTATTCGGAGTTGGTGGAGAAGCTGGTGGCGATTAAGTAGGACGAGTGGGGAAGCCAGAATGCCGAACGAACAAAACCCACAGGTTCACATCGTCGGACTTAACCACTTCCTTCAGAATCTGGAGACAGAGTGCCTCACTGACGCTGGCAAGATCGATGAAATCGGGCAGAAGACCGAGTTGGCGAGATTCCTGAACGAAACAATCCAAAACTGTCGCATTCGGTTGATTGCGGAGGAAGGGAAACTCGACCGACCCTGCCTGGGATCAGTTCTCGCAAGACAAAACGGCGCGACACACATCGACATTACTATGCCCTTTCCTGAGCGAGAGAAGCACGGTGTCCGGACGCCTGACTACGACCGCAACCCTGATTCCAGGGAAGCGGCCTATCGGGTCTTCGAGCAATACATGTTCGAAGAAGTGCGGAAAAAGAACCTTCATGATTCGGCCCTCGTGATGATAGGTCGCCGTCACTTACTGGGCCTGACAGCCCTCTTTAAGGCTGCAGGCTATTCGATAAGGACCTATGATTTAAATGATTACGCGTGGTACCTCGGCATTCCAGAGGAAGGCGTTGAGGGCGTTATCGGCCATTTGCGAGAGGGGTGATACAGCCGGCGCCCCCCTATAGTGAGAGCAGTTGAATAACAAACTTGCGTACTTTTAGGAGGGATTTCTTGAGCAAGCTGATCCCGTTCCTAATCTCTGTCATAGCACTATCTCTATGTACGTCGCTTGGCTTCGCTAAAAGCAAAGGTCAGCCACCCGTGCGCCAGGTGAAGGTTACAATTGACCCGCGATCTGCGGCGGAAACTGAGCAACTCGTAAAAGGTTTTGACAAGTCATGCCCCAATGTCTCAATTATTCGCGATGAAGGCGATGCGGAGTACCTAATTCAGGCAAGTCAAGCCGACCCGTGGCGTGAGTGGTTACTCCATTTCCGCATCACAGTCTTTGACAAGCAAGGGAAAGTTGTGTTCGCAACCGACAAACATCACAGCAAAGACGCTACCAAAGAGGTCTGCCGATTCATCAACTCTCAACAGTAGGGGACCGGACAGGTGGCCCGGCCTTAATTTTTTCCTGGGCGCGTGCCCCGCTTCCCGCCGCTGTTGCGAGAAGTGGGATTCCCCTCACTCTCTGGCTGACCATCTTTGCTTCCGAATCCCAGGTCTCGAAAAGCACGAGACCTAGGGAACCCACAGACTTGGATTGGGGCGTCATGCGCGCCATCTTTTTAAGCGCACTTCGCGCAAGGGATGGGTCAATCCATCACCGGTAAGCTTCCCGCCGGTGCCGGACGGAATGAATTCCGACGGTATCGTCAGCCTCGTTGGTGAAGCGCACGCGGTAGTCGCCCACTCGTAGCCGTAACTCGCCGGATTCGCCTTTGAGTTCCTTCACATCGCCTTCGCCAGTCTCGGCAAAGCGCTGAATCGTCGTGAAGATTCGCATCGCCGTTTTGCGGTCGATGCGGCGGACATCGGCACGCGCGTCTTCAGACCATGAGATTTTCCGCATCTTCACGCCCGCTGCTATTTGCTCTTGAGATCGTCCGGAGTGAGGCCAAAATCGGCGAGTACTTCCTCGTGGGGAATTCCCTGTCCTCCGCGCTGCTTGAACCAAGCTTTCGACTTGGCGACCGCCTGACGCTCGTCCGCACTCTCTGGTTCGTCGTCGATGGGGGCGTTGGCGATCGCGCGGGCGACGGGATCAAGCAGGCTCTCAAGCATCCCCACGACCGCCGGAAGCTGGCTCGGTGCTAGTTGGTCAATCAGCTCGTGGGCGTGTTGTTTGTCGGCCGCCATGCAGAACTCCTGACTGTATTTTACACGCCATGGCAAGCGCGACGCGGCTGCGTGCCCCGCTTCCCGCCGCTGTTGCGAGAAGTGGGAGTCCTCTCCCTCTGCGGCTGGCCATCTTCTTCCGAATCCCAAGTCTCGAAAAGCACGAGACCTGGGGCACCCACAGACTTACACCGGGGCCGTCATGCACCCAATTTTCATTAAGCGCACTTTGCGAAGGGATGGGCAATCCATCGCTCGCCATCCACCATTCGCAATCCTCTCACTCGAAATGAGCATAGAATGGCGGGATTGCCGGTGAAACCATAGGGAGACCCCGCTTCCCATGTCCAAGTATGAACAACTGCTGCGAGAGCTTGAGGCCTACGCCCGCTCCGCCAACACCGCGCAGTCTCTCATGCAGCACCTGGCCGACCGCCTCCACGAAGCCATGCCACGCTACAACTGGGTTGGCTTTTACCTGATGGAAGTCCCTGCCTACAATGCGCTGGTGCTCGGCCCCCACGCTGGCAGTTTTGTGCCCACGCAGCGCATTCCGCTCGACAAAGGATTGTGCGGCGCCGCGGCCACTTCCGGTAAAACCGTGGTGGTCAACAATGTGGCCGCCGACCCTCGCTACCTGGGATCAGACCTGGTGAAGGCCAATATGGTCGTTCCCATCTTCGCGAAGAAGCGGGTCGAGGCTGAGCTGTGTATCGAGAGCTACTTCGCGGAAACGTTCACCACGGCGGAGCAGACATTTGTCGAGTCCTGCGCCGCGCTGGTCGGCCGATATATGGAAAATCAGGCGCCGGCAGCTGGTGGAGCCGCAGGCACGTCGCGCTAGAGCGCTGGACTTCGCGTACCACGATCATGAGAGTGTCCCGTTGCACCAGCCCCCAACACCGGCTACCATCAAGGCATGGCGAAGGCGAAGAAGTTTGAACTCGACAACCCGCTGCCCATCCTCGATGAGGAAGACGAGAAGACGCTCGCCGCCATTGATGAGGGCGTTCGAGACGCCAAAGCGGGCCGCACGGTACCGGCGGAAGAAGTACGCAAGCGCTTGCCCAAGTGGATTACCGACTCATCTACACGCAAAGGTCGCTGAAGGATCTCGCCGAAATCATCGGCAGAATTGCCGACGACGACGCAGAAGCAGCTTCACGTTTCGGCGGTTCCTTGCTGGATCACCTCGAACTGCTGGCCCGATTTCCCCGCATGGGCGGCGGCATACGAGAGCGGACACAGGTGCGCAAACTAGTACATAGTCCCATCCTCGTCTATTACCGAGTCCACGAAGAATCGCACTCAGTTGAAATTCTTCACCTCCGCCACGGGGCGCGAAAGCGTCCGAGATCCGAACTTCGTGCTTAACACGAAAAGTTCGCGGTCGTCCCACGCCACTCAGACCCTACTTCCCTTCCAGCGTCACATCGCCCACCGACACGCGCGCCCGCAGCTCGTAACTGCCCTCCCCGTGATACTTCAGCGTCTTGCCCAGCCATCCCTTGCCCTCGCCGTAGCCGTTGCCGCTCACGTCGCCGATGGACGAGCTGGCGCTGACGTAGCGATACGACGGATGGTCGTCGGCCACGCGAATGTTCCCCACACTGAGTTCAAGGTCTTTGTCGCCGTCAATTTTCTCGACCGTCAGGTCTCCGACCTTTTCATGCACATCCAGCCGCGTGTTCTCCGGCACTTCCAACTCCACGTCAAAACTGGTGTTGGAAGGAGTGGGAGAATGGAATTCCAGGTCGGCTTCGTTGCCGTGAACGTTGAAGTCTACGCTGCACTCTTTGAGCCGGCTCTCTTTGCCGGACTTGATCGTGTAGCTGAGATGGAGCTGGTTGGAAGAGCTGCGCGTGATGTGCAGGTCGCCAACACTCATGCGCACGTGCAGCGTGCCCCCGGCGACAAAATCCTGGGTCGCCGAATGGCTTTCGTAGTATCTGTGGTCGTCCGCCGAGGCCAGGGCCGACGACGCCCAGAGCAAACCCACCACCACTAAAGCTTTAGCAACTGAGGACTTCGCGGACATGGAACCACCTCCGGACAAGTGTCTACAAAATGGTACGCACACAACAAACTCAAAGTTCCCGGTTAATTCGCCTGAGCCAGCACCACTCAACCCTCTAAATCAACGCGTAAAGGTTCCCGTCGGTTCCGCCCACGTAAATCACGTTCTCCACCACGACAGGGGAGGAAAGGATGGGGCCCATTGTCAGCAGCTTGCCATAGCCAGTCATCAGATCGTCGTAGAAATCGGAGGCAAACCCGGCCTCATAGTTCGGACTGCCGTCGGGCTTGGTGTAGGCCGGACCGTTCCTCTTCGCAGCGTCCGTATCGAAAGACCACGCAATCTTCCGACTCGCTAGGTCAATGGCGTTCAATCTTCCGGCGGTCGAGCCTACGTACAACATATCTCCCGCAATCGCAGGTGAAGAAAATGTAGGCCATCCCTGAAACGTCAATGAGAAAACAACGCCGCCAGTCTTTGCATCAAGTTCGTAGAACAAGCCAGAGTCTGACGTCGCGAAGTAGACGTGCCCGCCCTTTACCGCGGGGGACGTGATCACCCAGGAGCCCTTGGTGGAAAACGCCCATTTCTTCTGGCCGGTGGCGGCATCCAGCGCGTAGAGGTTCGAGTCGCGGCAACCGAAATACACGACGCCCTCTATCACCGCTGCCGACGACTGAATACCAACCTGGTTGTGAATGTCGGGATCGTCGCCGGTCTTGAACCGCCATTTTTCTTTTCCGGTAGCGGCGTCAAGCGCATAGAAATTGCTGTCCCAGCTACCGACAAAAACCGTGCCGCCGGCAATTGCGGGGGAGGCATGCACGACGTCCCCGGTCTTAAACTTCCAGCTCAAGGCTCCAGAAGCCGCATCCAGCGCGTAGACGTTGCCGTCACCGCTGCCGAAATAAACCACGCCACTCCAAACCACCGCCGATGAAAGATAGCAGTCCCAGGGATCCGGCATGGTCTCGGCTGCGGGAGTCGAGCCGTGCAGATGCGGGGCTGCAAACCGCCGCTCCCCGCCAGTTTGGAACTTCCATTTCAGTTGGCCGGTCGCTGCATCCACGGCATAAAAACTGCCGTTGTAGGCGCCGAAGTAGACCAGGCCGCCCGACACCGCCGGCGAAGCGGCAATCCGACTCTTCGACTCGAACTTCCACCTCAGCGTTCCCGACTCGCGATCCACGGCATAGAGATTCCCGTCCGTGCTGCCGACGTAAATCGTTGCCCCCACCACCGCAGGCGACGAGATCACCTGACCGGCGGTGTGAAACTGCCACTTCACCCGGTTGAATTTCGCTACTCCCGCACTGTCATAGGCGCCACTGTGTTGCGGATCGCCGCGAAACATGGGGGCATCCGAACAAAAGGCGGGGAAGCACAGAAACCACGCCGCCGTCATCTTTCGCAGGAACTCAGGCCGCATCTCACACCTTTCTGATCCACGATTTTGAGCCGTCGGACGAGCGCCGGGTGCACTCAAGGTGGTTAGACGAGGAAGTACGCCTTCGGTTAGGCAATTTGTCGTCCCGCGGCCCGAACTTCAGTTCTTGAAGTCGGCCATGCCATCCCACACCAGTTGGACGGCGATGGCGAGAATCAGAAAGCCGAAAATGCGATTGATCGCGCCCACAGCGCCGGGACCCAGGCGGCGAACCAGGGGGCCGCCCATCCAGAAAAAGATGGCCACCGTCAGCGCCACGGCGGCGATGCCGATGACCATGCCGAGGTAAGACGCCGCACTGTCCACATGCGCCGCCAGCGCCATCACTACACCGATTGCACCCGGCCCCGACATCAGCGGCATGGCCAGCGGCGTCAGCGAAATGTCCTCGCGGCCCTCGCGCCGGGTCTCGGCTTCATGCGTTTCTTCCGGCGTGATGCGCGCGTGCGAAGTCACCATGCCCCATGCGGTGTTGGCGACAATCAGGCCGCCGGCAATCTTCAGCACCGGCAGCGAGATGCCAAAGAAAAACAGCACGAACCGTCCAAAGAACAGAAACGTCACCAGGATCAAAAACACCCAAAACGCCGTCTTCAACGCCGTGCGATGGCGTTCAGAGTCTGTACAGGAAGAAGTCAGGCTGTAGAAAATCGGGATGCCGCCGAAGGGGTCCACGATGGGGAACAACGCCAGAAACGTCGCCGCCGCCGAGCGCGGCAGCGTGCGCAGAAATTCTTCCAGTGCGTGGGCCGATTGCACCGCCATAGAGTGAGTCTACAAGATTGCTAATGCTTGAACGGATTGAGAATTGCCAGCCCAAGCTGCCTGAAGACTTTTTCGTTCCGCGTGGCAACGGTAAGGCCATGCACGCGGGCGGTCGCCGCGATCATTGCGTCTTCCCTCAGGACTTCGGCCTTCCTCATCATCAACCGGGAGCACTCCCGAAAACACGCCGAATCCATGGGCAATAAGGCAAAGGAATTTTCCACCAGACTCAACCAAGCCTCGATCACACTTGCCTTGGCGGCGTCCTGCCTGCGCGTTAGCTCGACACCCGCCTGCAACTCTCCCATCGTCACCGCCGAAACCAGAATTTGCTCCACGGTCAAGGACTCCATCCAGGCCACCACCGCGCCGTGAGGCTTTGATTTGCGTAGCTCCGAAATAACATTGGTGTCGAGCAGGAACCTGGTCGCGGGCCCACTCACTGGAAATCCGGATGATTGAAATCAACGGGTGGCCGGCTCGTCCACCTGCCTCGCTTGGGAACAATATCCCCAAAGCGTGGACCGGACAACAGCAGATCTTTGATGTTGGGACGAGAGGTGTTCTGCATCCGGCGCCATTCTTCCATGGGGACAAGCACGGCCGTCTCGACGCCTCGGCGGGTCACCACTTGCGGCCCTTTTTCGAGCGCCGCGTCCAGGAACTCGCTGAATCGAGCCTTGGCGTCTTGCAGTTGCCAGGAACCCACGGGGACCACCTCGACCTTCATCATACAACTAGTCAGATGACTAGTCAATACGAGGGCCGGCCCGCGCCCTCCAACACTTTCACCGCATGGTCCAGCGCCGCCGCAAGCGCCGCCAACTGCCGTCGCGCCTGGTCGGCATCGCCCTTGTCCAGCGCTTCGTTCACGCCCGGAATCACCACCGCCGCGTATCCCGTATATTCTCCCGGAGCATAGATCCCGTGCCGGTACCACGGACGATGCGGCAAACCACCGGGCAACAGCAGTGCGCGTTCGCCTTGATGCAACGTTTCATTCAACACGGCCAGCTTGGCCGCATCTTTGGGCAGGTTCTTCTGCCGGGCCAGGAGTTTCGCTCCGGCATCCTGGAAATGCCGGGCCGCGTTCATGGCCGGAGAGAAATCAATCACACGCGTGCCAAGCTTCAGTTCGGCGCGGTGGCGCGCCGCTTCCACATAGCCGGCAATTTCGTGTCCATACTCCTCGTAGTCGTAGGGCAGCACATCGGTCTGCGCCATGCGCAACACTTCCACTCCGTAGGCGCGCGCCATTTGCTGCTCATAGAGAAAGTCCGGGTCGGCAAATTTCTTGAACCAGGCAAAGTTGTCGAACGCGGAGTGATAGACGCCATACGGCCCCGAAGATCCGATGTCGGTGGATGGAATTCCGAGATGCTGAATAAACACCGTGTAGTCAGAACCACTTCCCAGGTCTCCGACCCGCGCTTCTCCCGTGCTGACCGCGGCGGTATCTTTCGCCGCCGGCCCCGCAAACGCCTGCGACGGTGCCGCGGCGGACGAATCATTCTTCATCCAGCCGTCGAGCACGCTGCCGGTGCCGCTTCCCGACGGCACCACCTTCGCCACTTCGCGCACAAACTGCTTCAGACTGGGCACCGCCGACGCGCCGAACTTTGCACCCGACACCGCCGCGTCCATATTGAAGTACGCCACCGCTCCCGCCAGTTCGTCGGCATGCTGCTCGGCCCATTCGGTTGAGCCCATCAGGCCGTGCTCTTCCGCATCCCAACTCGCGAAAACAATCGTGCGCCGCGGCTTCCAGCCCGACTTGAGCAGGTCGCCGATTCCATGCACCGTCTCCAGCATCGCCGCCGTGCCGCTGTTCGGGTCCACCGCTCCGTAGACCCACGCATCGCGATGATTGCCCGCGACCACCATCTCCGCGGGAATCTCTGCGCCCGGAATTCGCCCGATCACATCCCAGATGGTGCGAAGCTGATAGTCCTGTTTCAAATGCAGCTTGACTTTGGCGGGGCCGGGGCCGAGGTGGTAGGTGAACGGCAGCGCTCCCTGCCATTCCCGCGGAGTTTCCGCGCCCGCCAGATTTTCCAGTATCGGCGCGGCGTCATGGTAGGAAAGCGGCGTGACCGGAATTTTCGGCATCGCCGGAGATTGTGCCGGTGGGATACGCTGCGAGTCCGGCAGGTCAGGCACCGATGCAATGCCCGGCGTGGTCGGATCACCGGGGACCTCGAAAATGTAGCCCACCGAACCGCGCTGCACGGCAGTGTCCGGACGCCAGGGCCCGCGCGGATATTTGTCTCCCCGGCGATAGCCATCGTCGGCAGGATCGGAGTAAATAATCATCCCAGCCGCACCGCGCTCCTGCGCAACGAACGCTTTGACGCCGCGAAAATTCTCGCCGTAGCGCACGACCACAATCTTTCCCTTCACCTCGACGCCCAGCCGCGCCAGTCGGTCAAAGTCATCCGGCGTGCCGTAATTCGCATAGACCGCCTCGGCCTCCACGTCGCCCGAAGGCGACATGCTGTTGTATGCCTTCACGATGCGCGGATCGTCCTGAAACGCGTCACCATCCACGTGCTCGGGCGTGGGCCCGTGCATGAATACGCCCGCTGGAGCGGCCAGGTCCACACTGATTTCCGACGGATAGTTGAACCAGACTTTGTATTCCACGATTTCCGTCTGCAGTCCGGCCTCGCGAAATTTCCCGGCAACATAGTCGGCCGTAGCCTTGTCTTCCGGAGTCCCAGCCAGATGCGGCGCTTGCGTCAGGATTCGCAGGTGCTGCTCGGCAAGTTTCGGGTCGGGAACCGCCATAAAGCGCGACTCCAGCGCAATCTCGGCAGCCGAGTCGCGAAACCCAAAAATCAGTTGCGCCTCGCGGGCGGCGTCGGATGCCCGACTGGTGGCTGGATTCGACAATCCGGACAGCACAATGACAGTGGCAAGAAGGCTTGTGGAAAAGGCTTTCATGAGTGTGGCAGTGGACTCCTGCGTGAAACTTAGTAAGGTAGCACATCCACCACTCGGGTCGAGCCCGGATCGCCTTGGCCGCAGCCGTCCTCGTTGTTACTTCGGGTTCGTCCCCGCTGCAATCCCGAGCCGGGCGCGCGCTGCCGCCTCCTATAATCACAGCCAGTGGGAGACCTCCGCGTGTCCACAGCGCCAGCCAAAGCTCCACAAGCTAAACCAGCAGGATCCGTTTCCACGGAAGGACTATTTTCCTCTCCGGAGAAGCGCACCTTCGTGCTCTCGCTCCTGCTCGTAGTTTTCACCCTGGGGATCTACAACCAGGCGGCGCATTTCGGCTTTGTCAATTTCGACGACGACCGCTACATCACCGACAACCAGCATGTTCGCGCAGGCCTGACGTGGAACACCGTCAAGTGGGCGATGGTCTCGACCGATGAAGCCAACTGGCATCCGCTGACCTGGATGTCGCACGCGCTTGACTGCTCGCTGTTCCGGCTGAATCCCGCCGGACATCACTACACCAGCGTGCTTTTACATTGCCTGAACGTCGTGCTGGTCTTCCTCTTACTCTGGGGCGCCACGCGGCGAGCGGGCCCAAGTTTCCTGGTCGCAGCGGTGTTCGCGCTGCATCCCATCAACGCTGAATCAGTTGCGTGGGTCTCCGAACGCAAGAACGTACTGAGCACAACCTTCTTTCTGTTGACGCTGGGCGCTTACGGCGCCTATGCGCTCAAGCCGGGATGGAAACGCTATCTCGCGGTCGCTGCCTGGTTCGCCTGCGGACTGGCGGCAAAGCCCATGATCGTCACCTTGCCCTTTGTGCTCCTGCTGCTTGATGTCTGGCCGCTGGGCAGGATCAACGGATGGAGTCCCGCTTCCGACGTCCTCACCGTCCGGCAATTATCTTTCGGCAAGTTGGTCTGGGAAAGGCTTCCGCTGTTTGCGCTGTCTGCCGCAAGTGCTGCGATCACCATGCACGCGCAGCGCGCTGCGGGAGCGGTCGGGGTTCTGCCGTATCCGCTGGATGTGAGACTCAAGAATGCCGTTGTCAGCTATGCGATGTATGTTTGGAAGGCGATTTGGCCGGCTGATCTGGCCCCGCTCTATCCGTATCTCGGTCACGATCTGGCTCTTTGGAAGGTGATCGCAGCTGCGCTATTTCTTGTCGCGACTACTCTGTTAGTACTCATGATGCGACAGTCCCGCAGCTACTTGCTCGTGGGATGGCTTTGGTTTCTTGGAACGCTGGTGCCAGTCATTGGCCTGGTGCAGGTTGGCAATCAATCCATGGCGGATCGCTACGCATACATTCCTTTGCTTGGCATCTTCGTGATGGTGATCTTCGGCGCGGCCGACGTAGCGGCCCATTTCAAGCTGGGTCTGGCGTGGAAGTTGGCGCCAGCTTTGTGCGTACTGGCAGCGCTCTCGTTCGCGGGACATCGCCAGATCAGTTACTGGCGCAGCAGTTTGGATCTCTGGACGCACGCGCTCGCGGTCACCAGCAACAACTTTGTCGCGGAGGACAGCATTGGCGGTGCGCTGGTGGACCTCGGCCGCACCGACGACGCTTATCCGCATTTTGTGCGGGCAGGGGAAATCCAACCTGCTGATCCTGTCGCGCACTGCAACGTCGGCGCGTATCTCCATCAGCATGGGCATCTGCACGAGGCGGTCGCTGAATATCAGCTGGCCGTGCAACTCACGGTGGATGCGCGACTCCGCGCTACGACTTACACCAACATGGGAGCTGCTTATCGCGAGCTTGGCGATCCTGAGAAATCGCAGGATAGCTTTCAGCAGGCGCTGCGGCTGAATCCGAACCAGTTCAACGCGTGGTTGGGAATGGGTCTGCTCGCCGAGCAGCAGGGCAGAGTGAATGACGCGGCTGAAGATTTTTCCCGGTCGCTGCAACTACGTCCTACCGCGGACGGATTTTTCCGCCTTGGACAGGTGCTGGCCATGACCGGACATTCAAGCGATGCACTAAACGCTTTCCAAAACGCACTTCAGCTTGATCCGAACATGGCTGAGGCGCGGCAGGCGGCCGCGGCCCTCAGCCACTGATCTTCGATTCGACGGTCTTCATTGGACGGTCTTCTATTCGACGGTCTTCTAATCGAAGACCTTCAAGAGGACGCTCTTGAAATAGAAGATCCTGCAAAAACAAACATCCTGCTCTTACTTCGCCGCGATGTCCACCGACGCGCGCGTGTTTTCCCAATCCAGACGCAGCGTGCATCCCGAGGCGGTCTTGTCATAGGCGATCAGAAAATTTTCCACCGGGGCGTCGAGCTTGGAAACTTTCATGGGTATGCGGGCGAGTTCGTCGCTCTCATACTTGTAAGGGATGCCCCACTCGCCAGTCTTCTTGCTGACGATCAGCGTCCACTTGTCGGCTGAGGGAAGGGTGAAGATGGAGTAGCTGCCAGCGGGAACCGCGGTGCCGCCGACGGTGATGTCGGAGCTGGTCACAAACGTGGATGCGTCATTGGCGCCGGTGCGCCAAACTTGCCCGAAAGGCACGAGGCCGCCGTAGATCTTGCGTCCCTTCATGCGCGGGCTGGAGTAATCGGTGGCAACAGTTTTGCCTCCGCCCAAATCGCACGAGGCGGACGCGGGCGGACTGGGGCGCTGTGACTTGTCCTTCTGCGCGAAGGCAAGGGTGGTCACAGCAAACGCAAAGAGGAGGGCGAAACTCAGGTTCTTCTTCATGGGGTCTCCGAGGCGGCGCACTTCGAGGTGCACACGCTCAGTGAGTTTGACGGTTGAGGGAAGCCGTCGTCAACCTGGGCGGGTGTGCAAGGTGCGCGCGATCCGGGAAAGTTTACTTTCTCGCTACCCCCCCCTCTTGATCACCCGGCGTCTGTGGCCCTCGCCTTATTTTTGTCAATTACGGCCAGTCCTGTGCTCCGTGGTAGATGCGGACCATTTCTACGACTTGATCCTGCACACGATACACAACGATGTATGGAAGGCCCGGCAGGATAAGCTCGCGCGTGCCCGGGATCCTGCCCAGGCGGCCGCGATGCGGGAAGTTCGTCAGACTCTCGCAGCCCCCGAGAATCGTTCCGGCCACATCCAGCGCTGCCGCAGGATTGTCGTCTTGGATGTGCTGGGTGATGTTGTAGAGATCATTGGCGGCGGGAGTCGTCCAGCGCAGTTGCATCACGAACGCAGGATTTCCTTCACTCGCTGGACGACTTGATCGTGCTCCACAAAATCGCCCCGGTCAGCAGCGGCCAGACCCGCGTTGACCGCTTCCAGAAAATTCCTGTCGTCTTCCAGATATTTGACCAGCACAGTCTCGGCAAAAGCGCCGGCGTCCAAGCCGTGCTGGGCAGCGAGTCTGGCCAATTCCGCCTCTTTTTCGGGCTGCAGATGGACTTCCATGGGGCCAGACTAATCGCGCGCGCACACCCTGTCAACGCCAGACTACGGGTGTGTCGGTAGCACATGATATGTCCGGCCGGTGGCCCACTCAAGCCCGCTTTTGGCTTGAGCGGGGGCGGTTGTGCACTGGGCAGCATTTTCCTTCCGCGCTTTTGTGTTTCGTGTCGGCTGTTCCGAGTTGATTTCCAGCGTTCCTGACAGGTCGATAACGGTTTTTGCATCGGCGTCGAACATCCCCACTCTAAATTCCCCAAAGAACGCGAAATTTGGAATGGGCCACCGTCCGCAACATTCAGCAGCAGGTCCCTCCACTTCGCAGGTCATCGCTTTGCGATGATCTGCTTCGGTCGGGATGACAGAATTAAGGAAAATCACCTAGCCTCAGTGGGCTCTCGCCGCGAATAGAAACAGCACTGCCGTGAGCGCCAACGTCAGGACCTCGATCAGTAGCGCATATAGAGTCAAGCGTTTCGCCCGGTCAAAGCGTGCCAGCAACCGGCTGACCACCAGTCCCACAATCACGATCGGCGAGACAAACAGCCGATCCATGCAGATCCAGCCCAGGAGCATCGTCCCCTGGCCCACGGCCGGGATACGGAGCACTCCCAGGCAAATCGGCGCAGTCAGACTCAGGCCAAGCAGAGCCCTGGAATACCCGACGCAGAGATGTTCGGACTTGCGGATCACCAGCACCAGAACAAAAGTCGGCACCAGCAACATGCAGCCAATGAAGATCTCCAGCATCCAGTCGCCGGCGGCGTACATCCCGCCGGACGCCGCGACGTCGTCGGGCTGATGGACGTACAGCAGGTATCGCGCATAGACGAGGAACGCCGCAGTCGCCAGCACTACAGCGTAGCCTGCCACCACCAGACTCAACTGCGCCCGCAAAGGGATCGATTTCATGTCGGCATTCTACCCGTCGTCGAATCCCAGGGTCTCGAAAAACACGAGACCTGGGGCACCCAAACAGCAGGTCCCTCCACTTCGGTCGGGATGACAGAACGCAATCTCGCTCCTTCTATTTGCTGAGCCCCTACAATATCCGCACCCCACATTCGTCTACATGGGTAGATGAAGGACGCGGCGAGCGTGGTTCGGGTGACCGAGCGGATGAGCCTCGAACAGGACCGGCAGATCTCCGAAGTGGTCACACGGGAGCAGTCCCGGCTGCGCAACTTCATACGCCGGCGTGTGCCTGACCCGCGCGATGCCGAAGACATCCTGCAGGAGGTCTTCTACGAACTGGTGGAGGCGAACCGCCTGCTGATGCCGATTGAGCACGTGACCGGCTGGCTGTTTCGCGTGGCGCGCAACCGCATCACCGATCTCTTCCGCAAGAAAAGGCCGGAGAGCTTCAGCGATGCTGCCGTGACCCGCGACGAAGAAGAGTTGTTGCAGTTGGAAGACTTGCTGCCTTCGCCCGAGGCTGGGCCGGACGCGCTTTACGCGCGCAGCGTGCTGCTCGACGAGCTCGAGTTTGCGCTCGACGAGTTGCCCGAGGAACAGCGCGAGGTGTTTGTTGGGCACGAGATTGAAGGGCGCAGCTTCAAGGAGATGGCGGCCGAAACCGGCGTGAGCATCAATACCCTGCTGTCGCGCAAGCGCTATGCGGTGCTGCATCTGCGGGAGCGGTTGCAAAGCATTTATCACGAACTTACGAAAGCATGAGGAAACGAAACATGAGAAAAAAATGGATATACCTGGCTCCGCTGGCGATTGTGGCGATTCCGCTGTTTATCTTTGTTGGCGGTGAGGTGGTGCTGCACCTGTGGAATTGGCTGCTGCCGGCGCTGTTCGGCTGGCGCGAGATCACCTTCTGGCAGGCGGTGGGGATACTGGCACTGTCCCGTGTGCTGTTCGGCGGCATTGGCGGCCGCGGGATGCACCGCTCAAACTTTCGCGGTCGCATGGGCGAGCGCTGGCAACACATGACGCCCGAGGAGCGCGACAAATTCCGGCAAGGCATGCGCGGACGTTGTGGCTTTGGCTCGCCAGCGAGCGAGAGCAAAGAGGCGTAAGCCGTCTTGATCGGGCTAAAGCGGTGCCGAGCTAGCCTTGGGCGGGGTGGGCTTGGGCACCCGTTGTTCGTAAAGTCAAAATCCCCGCCCTGTCGCAAAGAACGCGACAAGGGCGGGGCACCCACAGGTTATTTAGTGCAGCGAGATCGACGGGCCGATGCACATTTTGCAATACCAACGTCGTGATGGCACTTACGGGCCACGTCTGGCGGAAGAAAACGCGCGAAAGGGCGGTCCGTCCGCAATTTTCGATTGACAGCGGTAAAAGCCCGCGCTACGATCACTCAGATTTATGAAATCCGGTCAAAGCCAGAATCGCTGCATGTGCTGCTGTATCTGTTGTTGCGCAGCCGTGTGTTCTGGCGCCGGGGGTTTGCTGACCTAGAAGTTTATTAACATCAGCACTTATCCAACCCATCGCCAGATCACTGGCGGTGGGTTTTGTGTTTTTGCGCGCAATTCATGGAAAAAACCTATGGCGGACGCAGTCAAGGAAACGAAAGCACAGCGGGTCGAGCGGCTCAAACGGGAGAAAAATCCGTGGGAGGGGCTGGAGGAAATCCGCCGCTTCGCGCGCGAGGGTTTCGACTCGACCCGCCGGAGTGGGTGGGCACCTATTTACGCTGGTGGGGCGTTTACACCCAGGGCGACGGAGTGGGCGTGGTCGGGGGAAGCGGCGGCGAAGGCCGGGCACTTCCATTTTTTATGGTGCGGATCCGCGTCCCCAACGGCATGCTGACCTCCGAACAATTGCGCGCGATTGCCGGACTCACCGAACGCCACGCGCGCGGGATAGCCGACATCACCGTGCGCCAGAATATCCAGTTGCACTGGGTGACGATTGAAGCGCTGCCGCTGGTGCTGGAAGAACTGGCACGGGTTGGGTTGAACACGCTGGGCGCGTGCGGCGATGTGACCCGCAACGTGACAGGTTGCCCGGTGGCGGGAGTGGACGCGGAAGAAATCTGCGATGCGTCGCCGCTGGCGCTGGCCACGACCAAGATGTTTGTGGGGAATGCGGAGTTCTACAACCTGCCGCGGAAATTCAAGATCTCGATCACCGGATGCAGGTCCTGGTGCACGTTTCCAGAGATCCATGACATTGGCCTGACCGCGGTGACGCGTCAACTGGGAGGAAAGCAGGAAATTGGTTTTGCGGCGCATGTGGCCGGAGGTCTTTCCACCGAACCACATCTCGCAGTCCGGCTGAATGCGTTTGTGCGCTGGCACCAGGTGCAGCCGCTGATCCTCGGTGCGGCGGAGTTGTTTCGCGAGTCCAGTGAACTGCGCGAACATCGCGACCGCGCGCGGCTCAAATTTCTGTTTCTTCGTCATGGATGGACGGTTGCGGATTTCCAGAAAGAACTGGAGAAGCGTGTGGGATTCCAGTTCGAGCCTGCGGCGGAAGAGCAGTCGCCCGATGATGTGTTTCGCGACCACATGGGAATTCATGCGCAGAAACAGGCGGGATTGTATTACGTCGGCGCGAGCGTGTTGCGCGGACGCATCACGGCGGAACAAATGCGCGCCGTGGCCAATCTGTCGGACCAGTTTGCCGGCGGTGAACTCCGCACCACGAACTTGCAGAACCTCCTGGTGGTGAATGTTCCCCGGCAGAACACTGACGCCTTGGCGCGGGAGCTGGATGCAATCGGCTTCCGCGTCGAGGCGTCACCTTTCTGGCGCGGTGCGGTGGCATGCAGTGGGACGGAATTCTGCAAGCTGGCGATCACCGAAACCAAGGGCTTCTCGCGCTGGCTGGTGGGAGAACTGGAAGAGCGGCTTCCCGGTTTTGCGCAGCATTTGAAACTGCATGTCACCGGATGCCCCAACAGTTGCGGTCAACATTGGATTGCCGACATTGGGCTCCAGGGCAAGAAAGTGAAAGTTGGGGACCGGATGCTCGATGCCTATTACTTCTGCGTGGGTGGAGCGGTGGGATTGCACCAGAAGATCGCGCGTCCGATTGGGTACCGCTGCCTGGCCAGCGAAGTGCCGGATGCGATTGAGCGTTTGTTGCGGCGCTATCAGGATGAGCGTGGAGATGGCGAGAACCTGCGGCAGTTTTTCGCGCGGCATGAGGACGGCGAGCTAAGAACATTTCTGGCAGGCGAAGTGATGGATGCGGTGGCGCGTGATCCTTCGCCGGGGCCTGCGCCTCACGCAATCGAAGGCTAGAGGTTGGACCGGCATGAACCGTGAGCGCTGGTTGGAAGAAAGGTTGAATGCAGTGAAGAGTCTGTTCCCGATGTTCGTCAAACTGGAAGGCCGGCCGGTGCTGGTGGTGGGCGCTGGCCGTGTGGGCGAGCCCAAGATCGGCGGCCTGCTGCCCACCGGAGCGCAGGTGCGCGTGGTGGCGCGCGAAGCCAGCGCAACGGTGCGTGAGTGGGCACGAAACGGGAAAGTGATTTTGGAAGGGCGGGACTTTGTACCGGACGACCTTCAAGGTGTAATGCTGGCGGTGGTGGCGACGGCTTCACCGGAACTGAATGCGCTGATCTACCGGTTGGCGCGGACGCGCGGTGTTCCCTGCAACATCGTGGATGTTCCCGAGTATTGCGATTTCTATTATCCCGCGGTGGTGCAACGCGGAGACCTGCAGATTGCCATTTCCACCAGCGGGCAGAGTCCGTCGTTGGCGCAGAAGATTCGGAAGCAACTGGAAGTGCAGTTTGGTCCGGAGTATGCCGCATGGGTGGCGGAACTGGGAGCTACGCGGCAGCGGATCCTGGCCAGCAACCTCGACCCGGCGGCGAAGCGAGAACTGTTGATGTCGCTGGCCAGCGCGGACGCATTCGACGCCTTAATCGCAGAGAACGAACCGGTCGGCCAGGAGGTCGGTTCATGACCGGGAAAGTTTATCTGGTCGGTGCCGGGCCCGGTGATCCCGACTTGCTCACCATGAAAGCGGCGCGGCTGCTGCGTACCGCCGATGCTGTGCTGCACGATGAACTGGTTAGCGAGGAAATCCTGCGGCTGGTTCCCGCGACCGCGCAACTTCACAATGTCGGCAAGCGTTGCGGAAACAAAAAAGTGCAGCAACAACAAATCCATCTGCTGATGGTTGCCCTGGCCGAGGCCGGCTTGCGTGTGGTGAGACTCAAGGGCGGCGATCCGATGATTTTTGGGCGCGCGGGTGAGGAAATCGCCGCGCTGCGGCAAGCCAACGTGGAGTGCGAAGTCGTGCCGGGCATCACCGCTGCCCTGGGCGCGGCATCAAGCGCGCAAATACCACTCACTCATCGGGCGAACGCGCACGCTGTGGTGCTGCTGGCCGGACACAGCGCAACTCAAGACGATCCCACACACTGGCAGGCGCTGGCCGACCTGGGCGCGAGCATGGTGGTTTACATGCCCGGGCCAAAATACGGGCACATCGCGCGCAAGCTTCAGACGGCGGGGCTCAGCGGGTCAACACCTTGCGCAATTATTTCCCGCGCCACGACCTCCGAAGAGCAGGTCTATCGAACAGAACTGGAACACCTGGGCACTGCGCCGCATTTGCCCGCGCCCACTCTGCTGGTGATTGGAGAAGTTCTGCATCACTCGGCGCAGCCAGCCACACCGCAGGAGCTGGGTTCGTGGATTGGCAGTGTAGCGGGAAATTCTGCCTTCCCTGTAGTGGAAGCTTGAGATTCAGGCGCGACGAGTTGAGAAACTAAATCGAAGAAGACGAGGAGCAGCACGATGCACGACGACACGATACACGGGGTCAGCGAGAGCAGCGTCAATCACTTGTTCGAGCAGTCCAGCCCGGAAGACCTGTTGCGCTGGGCTTTCGCAACTTTCGGCCGCCATGTGGAAGTCGCCTCCGGCTTTGGCGTCGAGGGTATGGCGCTGATTGACATGGCTGCGCGCGTCCAACCGGAGGTGCGCGTGTTTACTCTCGACACTGAGTTTCTTTTTCCCGAGACCTACCGCCTGATGGAGCAGGTTGAACGACGCTACGGGATCACGGTCGAGAGGATCCGGCCGGAGCTGAATCCCGAAGAGCAGCAAGTCATCCACGGGCCGGAACTCTGGAAACGCGCGCCCGATGCCTGCTGCAAGCTTCGCAAAGTAGAGCCGCTGCGCCGCAAACTGGCGCAGTTGGGAGCCTGGATCACCAGCATCCGGCGCGACCAGACGTCGGCACGCGCAGTGGCGCGCAAGCTTGAGTGGGACGCGAAGTTCCACCTGGTCAAGATCAACCCGCTGGCCGACTGGACCGCGCAACAGGTTTGGGACTACGTGCGCAAGCACGACGTTCCGTACAATCCGCTGCATGATTTGAACTATCCGAGCATCGGCTGCACGCACTGCACGCGAAGTGTCGCGGCGGGCGAGGACCCGCGTGCCGGACGCTGGTCGGGCTTCGCAAAAAATGAGTGTGGCATGCACGCGCCAGCGCAGGAGGCGGTGCAGATCAGCCCGGCGGCCTCAGCCGCATCGAGCTAGCCCCCGGTTCAATGCCGTGTACCCGAATCGCAGCGCAGCCGGATCTGAAGATACAATCCTGCCATGCCCGTTTTCGATGAGAAGCAGGAAGAGCTTGAACAGTTTGAGACCATGATGGGAGTTCCGCGGGGACGGCTCGCGGTCACGCTCGACACCATCACCGACGCCATGGCGCTGGTCGGCCAGCACGGCGTTTATTGCCAGAGCCAGCGCTGGCCCGGCAAACCGGTGATGGACATCCAACTCATCATGAAGAACCTGACCGACGCCAAGGAACTGGTGCAGAGCGTGATGGAAGCGCTGAAAAAACAATCCTGAAGATGCTTTGGAATCGTACGGCTGTATCCCGGAGAGAAATGCAAATGATCAGGACAATCCAACTGAAGAAACCTACCCCTGATTATGTTTTGCTATCCGGCCTGAAGACGGCGCAGATCGAGCAAGTGAACGCAGACCGGAACTTCCCGAGTGAACAGGAAGAAAGTACGAGAATCGCAGGAAATTCAGAACTTGCCGATGAACTCTTCGATCGTGACGCCGGCCTGTTTCAAAATTCCGCGAAGGGTTCCGGTGGCGAGTTCAGAGTGTAGCGGGACAACACAACCGGCGACTCGGTCTGCTCCGCTGCGCTTTAGCACGACATGACTGCCGCGTTGACGAACCTGAGCGAAGCCTAGCCTCTCCAGTGCACGAATGGCCTCTGCCCCTGAGACGCGGGGCAGCTTAGGCATAGTGAGCCTCGAAAACGGTTACAAGTGGACGGCTGGTATTTTCGGTGGGGAATTCTTCCAGGTAGAGTTCTGTGGCTTCTTTGAGGTTGGCAATCGCCTCTTCAACACTCTTCCCCTGGCTAACCGTGCCCACTTCTGGACACTCGGCCACGTAGAGATCGCGTTCTTTGTGCAAAACGGCTGTGAACGTGCTTATGGGCATTTAGTAGTCCAGACGCTCACGACTGTAAGTAATTTCTGACCTTCATTGGCCAAGTATACTCTTCGAGGTCAATCGCCCTACGCCAGCGCGTACTTCCCGCGCTCAAGCACTTTCAACGCGATCTGCTGGCGGAGTTCAATCGTGTTGAACGGTTCGTACTTGGCCAGGCGGCGCAGGATGGCGAGCTGTGTGCGCATCATGTCGCCTTCGGCCACTGCGGCAATGATTTTCTTGGCCGCGGCTTCTACTTTTTCCATGGCCTGGGTGAGATAGACGCGGGTCATGGCAATGGGCAGCGCGGCTGCGGCCTCGCCTTTCGATTCCGCAATCTTGCGCGCGCGCAGCACCGCCGTTTCCATGGCGTAAGCTTCGATCGTGATGTCGGCGATCGCGCCCATGACTTCCTGCTGGTCTTGAATGGCCTGCATGTATTTCTGAGTAGCGGCTCCGGCGACGAACAGGCCCAGTTTCTTGGCTTGGCCGACGAGCTTCTGTTCTTCGGCGAGCAAGCCATCGAAATCCTCGGCGGCGGATGGGCCGGAGAGAACTTCATCCATCAGTTTCTTGATGGCGGGCATCAGCGGCAACTGGCCTGACATGGCCCGCTTCAGCAAGAACCCGGTGATGATGAGACGGTTGATTTCGTTGGTGCCTTCAAATATCCGGTTGATGCGGGCGTCGCGATACGCGCGCTCGGCAGGATATTCTTCGACGAAGCCGTAGCCGGCGTGGATCTGCATGCTCTCGTCCACAATGTAGTCAATCATCTCCGAGCCCCAGACTTTGATGATCGAGCACTCGACGGCATATTCCTCGATGGCTTTGAGCGTTTGCTTGGCGGCGTCGGCGGCCGATTTGTCCACTTCTTCAAGCGCGGTGTCCATCATGCCGACGGTGCGGTAGACCATGGACTCGCCGACATAGAGCAGCGTCGCCATGTTCGCGATCTTCTCGCGCACCAGGCCAAAGTCGGCAATGACGCCGTTGAATGCCTTGCGCTGCTTGGCATAGGCGACGGCATGTTCCAGCGACACGCGCCCGCCGCCAACACACATGGCGCCCAGCTTGAAGCGCCCGACGTTGAGAATGTTGAAGGCAATGATGTGGCCCTTGCCGATTTCGCCCAGCAGGTTCTCCACCGGCACTTTGCAATCGTTGAGAATTACCGGGCAGGTGGAAGAGCCTCGGATGCCCATTTTGTGTTCTTCGGCGCCGATGGAGATTCCGGGAAAAGTTTTCTCGACGATAAACGCGGAAAACTTCTCCCCGTTGATCTTGGCAAAGACGGTGAACAAGTCGGCGAAGCCGGCGTTGGTGATCCACATTTTCTCGCCGTTCAGGATGTAGTGCTGGCCGTCACTGGAAAGCTCGGCGCGGGCGCGGCAGTTGAGCGCGTCGGAACCGGACGAGGCTTCCGACAGGCAGTAAGCGCCAACCAGTTCGCCGGCAGCGATCCGTGGCAGATATTTCTTCTTCTGTTCCTCGGTGCCGAAATACACGATGGGCAACAGGCCGATGCCGCTATGCGCGCCCCAGGTGGTGGCAAAGCCGGCGTACTTCGCGATGTGGTCGGCAATGACGGAGGCCGTGACTTTGTCCATTTCGAGGCCGCCATAGGCTTCCGGAATTTCGACGCCGGTCAGGCCCAGTTCGCCCGCCTTCTTCAGGAGATCGCGCGAAACCGAGAAATCCTTGTGCTCGATCTTCTCGGCATTGGGCAGAATCTCGTTGACGGCAAATTCTTCGGCGGTCTGGCCGATCAGAATGTGCTGTTCGGTGAAGTCCTCGGGCGTGAAGATTTCTTCCGGCTTACGGGTGTCGAGCAGAAAGCTGCCGCCGGGAATTCTCGTCTTGGGAAGTGCAGTTGCCGTTGCCATGGGAAACCTCTCGACCAACACTGAAGTTTATAAGCAAGCGCAGGGATTTGCCACTGAGTTTCAGGTACGAAAGGGCTTGGACCGTATTCCGACTGTGCCGGTCTACGGTTTATCCACCGCCGCACACACTAGATCGAGATCGGATCAGGAAGCCCCGAGCGGCATTGCGTCGGCACTCCGGACAGAAACATCTGGTACCGCTGCAGTGCGCCGCTGTAGCTCATTTCCGCTTGCTGGCATTGTATCGAGCCCGGGTCTTGCATACAGGCGCGGTCCCTTTCCTGCCGCGCGCTCCGGAGTTCGAGAGTCAGGTTGCCGGATCCTCCGGTGAGGCTCGCACAATTCTCCTGGCAGGAAACACCATTGGAGATCTGCCCGGGCTGACAATGCGCGCCGGTTGAGACGCACACTGCCCCGTTCCACACCTGGCCGGCGGGGCAAGCTTGCGGCATGTGAGCCATGGAAGGAGCCGGCGGCGTTCCCACGCATCCACCGTTCTTCCCAGCCGCCACGCCCGACGGGCAGGGCGTAGCGCATGGCTCTTTCAGACAGATGTGCTTGCGCAGTTCGGTTTGATCGCCGCCATCAATGATCTTGCACGGCTTGCCTCCGCACAGCACCGGGCGGCGAAGGTCGGGATTCTCTTTGCGTTCTGCTTTCTCGGCTTCCGCGGTTTCGACGGGAGGAAGGACTCTCTTGACCACGGATTCCGTGGGAGCTGGTTCCTTCGGCGCGGGCTCCTTCGGCTCCGCCTTCACCGCAGTGGTCGTCGGAGCGTTGTGACTTGTCGCAGTAGGACTGCTGGTGTGCATGGGCGCGCTGGCAGGCGCGCTATGGATCGCGGACGTTGGCGCGGATGTGTGAGAAACACTCGCGCTGGAAGAACTGGTGTGACTGGCCGATGCAGCGCTAGTCGTGTGCTGCGCCAAAACCACGGGGGAAACAAGCAGAATTGCTGCAAGAGACGGGCGCGCGAACCACATGGAAGACCTCCAACCTGCTGGACGTGGCGGGACGACGTGCAAGCTGCCAGGTTGGATTATCCGCTGCGGGGAAAAGGATGTCCATAACCCACTAATATTCCGCCGCTTACGTGAACTTACGTCAGGTTCTCGAAAATTCCCGCAGCCCCCATGCCCCCGCCCACGCACATCGTGACCATGCCGTAACGGGCGTTGCGACGCTTGAGTTCTCGGATAATGGTCGCCGTCAGCTTGGCTCCGGTGCAGCCCAGCGGATGTCCCAGAGCAATCGCCCCGCCGTTCGGATTGACGCGGTCAGGGTCAAGTCCAGCTTCCTTGAGAACTCCCAGAGACTGCGCCGCGAAGGCTTCGTTCAGCTCGATCACGTCAATATCCGAGAGTTTCAGCCCCGCCATCTTTAAGACCTTGGGAATCGCAAACACCGGCCCCAGTCCCATCTCTTCCGGCTTGTAGCCAGCGGTCGCGAAGGCGACGTAGCGAACCAGCGGTTTGAGTCCCAGCGCTTTGGCGCGCTCGGCCGACATGACGACAGCCGCCGCCGCGCCATCGGAAGTCTGCGATGAGTTGCCAGCGGTCACCGTGCCCTTGGCGTGGAACGCGGGCTTCAGCGCGGCCAGCGCCTCCAGCGAAGTGTCGGCGCGCGGACCTTCATCCATCTTGAAAACAATTTCCTGGCGCTTCGGCTTCGATCCGTTGGGAGTCGTAAAACTCACCGGGACGGGTACGATTTCGTCATCGAACTTGCCTGCGGCAATCGCCGCCAGCGCTTTCTGATGGCTGCGCAGAGAAAATTCGTCCGCCTGTTCGCGCGTAATGCCCAACCGCTGCGCCACGCGTTCCGCAGTCAGGCCCATGTTGAGATACGCGTCCGGATAGTGCTCCACCAGCCACGGATTCGGCGAAATTTTGTGGCCGCCCATCGGAATCATGGACATGGACTCGACCCCGCCGGCGACCATGACCTCGGCGCCGCCACTCATGATGCGCTCTGCCGCCATCGCGATCGCCTGCAGGCCGGACGAGCAAAAGCGGTTAAGGGTCAGAGCGGAAACTTCGACAGGCAGTCCGGCGCGCAGCGAAGCGATGCGGGCCACGTTCATACCTTGCTCGGCTTCAGGCGTGGCGCAGCCCAGGATGACGTCCTCAATTTCTTTGGTGTCCAGCTGCGGCACGCGATCCAGCGCACCCCGGATGGCAACGGCGGCTAGTTCATCGGGACGGGTGGCGCGGAGCGTGCCTTTGAAGGCGCGTCCCACAGGTGTACGAACGGATGAGGCGATGATGACTTCGCGCATGATGAACTCCTCAAACATTTTAGATCGCTGGCGGATGGTTTGCGATGGAATGATTTTTATGCGGGAAATTGCATTCTGCTACGGTTTCGCCCAGTCCTGCCAGGAGAGCCCCTTCACGCGGGAGAACTCAGAGATGTTTGCGGTCACCAGCGTGAACTGGCGCGCCAGAGCCTGGCCCGCGATCAGGTAGTCGTATGCACCGATAGGTCTGCCGGTCGCTTCCAACGCCGCTCGGATCGCGCCAGCCGCGCGGGAATCCTCGTTTTCGAAGGGGAGCGCGATGACTGAACTGGACAGGAGCGTTTCGAAACGCTGGGTGTTCGTTTCAATGCGTGCGCTCTTGGCAATTCCATACCAAAGCTCAAAGGCGACGATCGAGGAGACATAGACTCGGGAATCCACCCGAATGGCCTTTTCAAACCGGCCGCGAACGGCAGCTGGCGTCCCGTTCATCAGCGCGATACAAGCGTTCGTGTCCAGCAGGTAACTCACTTAAGCACGGGACGCTTCGTCGTTGGGGGCTGGTTGCCTCGGGATGGGAATGGCTCGGAATTCAATTCATCGAGTCTGCGGAACAATTCCTTCGGATCCAGTATGAGCGGTTCTAGAAGCACCCCCTGGGCCACGCGCCGGATGCGCACACGGTCGCCCTCGAAACGAAACTCGCGCGGCAGCCGCACCGCCTGGCTGCGGCCGTTCTGGAAGAGTTTGGCGATGTCGGTCTTGGGCATAATTCAAGTAGTATATACCATAGAGCTATACCATGCTAGCCAACCGCGCGGGGTTGGGCTAGACCGCTTCCTTGGCCTTCCGCCCAGCTTGCCATTGCTGGCGCGGCTCCGCCCACAGTTCATCAATTCGAAAACCCGGCAATTCTCAATTCCTCAACGTTTTGCCCGTCTTGAGCGTGTACTGAATCCGCTCCTGCGTTTTCTTCTCGCCGCAGAGCGATTTAAATCCTTCGCGCTCGAGATCGAGGATGTATTGCTCGCTGACCAGCGAGCCCGGCGTGACGTTGCCGCCGCAGAGCACTTCGGCGATCTTGCCGGCGAGTTTCACTTCGTACTCGGTGATGTAGTCGCCCTGGCGCATGAGGTGGACGCCCATCTTGAGCGCGGCCAGAATGTTCTGGCCGGGGGCGGGGATGTCGGTGCGGGGGATGGGCGGTTCGTATCCGGCGTGGACCAGTTCGAGGGCGCGGGCCTTGGCGTCAGAGAGTACACGCTCGCGGTTCATGCTGATGCGGTCGGAAGCGGAAAGCAGTCCGAGGGCGAGGGCCTCATGAGCGGACGTAGCGACTTTCGCCGTGGCGATGGTTTCAAACACGCGCCGCATCGCATCCTGCATTTCGATTGACCCGGCGAGGGCTTCCGGCGAAGTCTTGCCCTTTGCCGCCGCGGCGCCGTCCACCGCGCGCAACAGCATCTCTTTGCAGCCTCCGCCGCCGGGAAGCAGGCCGACCCCCACCTCGACCAGTCCGGTGTAAAGCTCGGCGTGAGGCTGACGTACGGGAGCATGCAGCGAAATTTCCGTACCGCCGCCCAGGCACAGTCCAAACGCCGCAGCCACCACGGGTTTCGGCGAGAATTTGATGGCCTGGGTCATGCCCTGGAACTGGCGGATGGCGAGGTCCACGTCGTCCCATTCTTCTTCCTGCACGCTCATCAGCAGCAACATGAGGTTGGCGCCGACGGAAAAATTGGTGGCGTCGTTGGTGATGACGAAGGCGTCGAAGTTATCGCCGGGGCCGCCGGGCTTCAGCGTTTGCAGAATCAGGCCCACGATATCTGCGCCGAGCGAATTCATCTTGGAATGAAATTCGATGCAGGCGACGCCGTCGCCCAGGTCCACCACCGACGCGCCCGAATTCTTTTTCACCACGCCGTTGGATTTCTTGGCGGCAGTTACGGACCATACGCCGGCGGGGACTTGAACAAGTTCCCAGTTCCCCGCTCCCAGTTCCCAGTACTTTCTTCCGGACGGCGATTTCGTTTCGTCCGCGTACCAGGATTTTTGCCCCGATGCCAGCAGCTTCTCCACATTCGCCGCCACCGGCTTACCATCTTTCTTCATGCGCGCGACCGTGACTTCAACGCCGGCCGCGTCCCACAGCTCAAACGGGCCCATCTCCCAGTTGAATCCCATCTTCATGGCGCGATCAATTTCGACGATCGAGTCGGAAATCTCCGGTACGCGGTTGGCGGAGTAGGTCCACAATTCGCTGAGCGCCCGCCAGAGAAATTGCCCGGCGGGGTCAGACTTGCTGCCGCTGCCGTCCAGGCCGAGCAACATACGCAGGCGCGCGCCCGTGTCGTCCACATTTTTCGCCATGTCGAGCGCGGCAAACTTCGGCTTCTGGCGCGGACGGTATTCGAGCGTCTTCCAGTCCAGCGCGAGGCGTTCGTCTTCTTTGCCTTCGCCGCCTTTTACTTTTTTGTAGAAGCCGCCCTTAGTTTTGTCGCCCAGCCAGCGTTTTTGCAACATCTGGCCGTAGAAATCGGGCAGGCGCAGTTCGCTGCGCTCGTCGCGGACATTCGACGTCATGTTGCCGACCACGTGTCCCAAAATGTCGAGGCCGACCAGATCAATGGTGCGGAACGTCGCCGACTTCGGCCATCCCACGGCCTGTCCGGTCAGCGCGTCCACGTCCTCGATGGAAAAATTCATCTCCTGCATGAGGCGCATGACATTCAAAACCGAAAACGTCCCGATGCGGTTGCCGATGAAATTCGGCGTGTCCTTGGCCATGACCACGCCTTTGCCCAGGCGCACGTCGCCGAAATGCGCGACCGCCTCGATGAGCGCGGGGGCGCTGTCAGGCGTGGGAATTAGTTCAAGCAACCGCATGTAACGCGGCGGATTGAAAAAATGTGTGCCGAACCACGACTTGCGGAAATCTTCGGAAAATCCTTCGGCAATTTTTCCCACCGGCAGGCCGCTGGTATTGGTGGTGACAATCGTTCCCGGCTTGCGGATGGCCTCGATTTTTCGCAACAAGTCGCGCTTGATGTCGAGGTTCTCGACAATGGCTTCGATAATCCAGTCCACCTCGGCAAGTTTTTTCAGGTCGTCCTCGAAGTTGCCGATGGTGACGAGCTTGGCGAGCGACGCGTCCATGAAGGCGGCGGGCCTGGATTTCTTTGCTCCATCAAGGCCGGCGGCGGCGATCTTGTTGCGGTCAGCGGGGCCCACCGGGCTGCCGGTCGTATCGGGCGGGAGCATGTCGAGCAACAGGCTGGGTACGCCCGCGTTGGCAAAATGCGCGGCGATGCGCGCCCCCATGGTCCCCGCTCCCAAAATTGCGACCCGGCTAATACGTTTCATCAGTTTTCTCCCGTGCGAAAGTCTTCTGGTGTGCTGATGGTACTCGGCATGCGCCACCTCACACCTGACATCCCGACCGAGTCCGTTGATCTGCGCAGCCGTCAACGGGCGAGTGGAGGGACCTGTTTTCCCCTTGATCGCCACCAGACGCCGTAAAGCAGGTCCCTCGACTGCGCATTGCGATTGATGAAGCCAATCGCAACGCTACGCTCGGGATGACAGAGTTGATCAGCATACGCTCGGCCGATCATCCCTGGGGCCGATCATCCCTCGGACTGGCCGGGCCGGAGTCCGCCGGTCTTAGTCAGGTAGGCCAACGCCTTGCGCGCCACCTGCCGCTCCCCGCCATAGGCCAGCAGGCCGGGAGCGTCTTGCAGTCGGACCCAGCTGGCGCGGCGCACTTCTCCGCGCATCTCCTCGGAAATGTGGTTGATGCGGCCCGACAGGTAGCGCATCAGGTAGAAGCTCACAATCTTTGAGACTTTTTCGCGCCCGCCCCAGGTGCGTACGTAAATGTAGCGGTTGTCGGCGAGCTTACGCACCGGCTCGGCGGCCACTCCGGCTTCCTCGCGCACCTCGCGCACCGCCGCCTCGACCGCCTTCTCGCCGGGATCAATCAGGCCTTTGGGCAGCGCGAAGACAGCTTTCTTGCGCGGCTCGGCCTTGACGCGCTTCTCCGCCGGCTCGATCACCGCCACCCACCACTCGCCGTCCTTCCGGCGTACCACCACTCCACCCGCCGATGCTTCGCGCACGACCATCTTTCGCAAGTTAACAGGATTACAGAAGTTCGTCACGTGGGGCTGGGATACGGATCGGTTGGCGGGCGCAACCACAACGGTGCGGAGCACTGTTGGTTTGGGCCATGAATCACAGCATGCACTGATTGCTATCCCGGCAATAGACTCGTTATAATCATGGTGTGGGAGGGCAGCAAATGGGCGACAAAGACCTTCGAGACTTGCTCCAGGCACTGAAGGAAGTCGCTGCGGAGCATGCCTCCAGCAAAGAGAAGGCCCAGGAATTCCTCCGCCACGAGGGTGTCCTCACACCGACCGGTGAACTCACCGAGCCCTACCGATAAGCGGTTCAACAATTTGCATAAACTTGCCACGTCGTTTGTGTTGGGCTATCACGGCTGTGACCGTGAAGTTGCCGAGAAGCTGATTTCTGGCGCGGCCTTTGAGCCGAGCGACAATGACTACGACTGGCTTGGTCATGGCGTGTATTTCTGGGAATCTAACCCCGTGCGCGGGTACGAATTTGCGACCGAACTGAAGACCAGAAATCATCGGATTGTCGAACCCTACGTCGTCGGCGCGGCAATCGATCCCGGGTATTGCCTCGATCTGCTTTCAGCCAGCGGTATCCAGGCCGTCCAGGCTGGTTACGAGTCTTTCTCTCAAGTCATGGCCGCCTCCGGCTCTATCATGCCCGCCAACGCTGGTGGCCAGGACTTGCTCCTCCGTAAACTAGACTGTGCCGTTGTAAATCACATCCATGTCTCCATGAGAGAGAGTGGGCTGCAAACGTTCGACACCGTTCGCGGCGTGTTCATGGAAGGGGATCGCCTCTACAAGAATTCAGGGTTCTACCGAAAAACGCATATTCAGATTTGTGTTTGCAACGCTCTTTGCATTAAAGGCGTATTCCGCCTGCCCAGGCAACAGCTTGCGGAGCTTGGAATTGCCTGATAACAACGCAAACATCACGCAACAGACGCGATTTCAGTGAGATGATCGGGTCCGGCCAGGATTCCAGAGTCGGGTATGAGCTGTCGGGCAATCTGCACCATGCCTGGTGCAGAATGCCGGCCGCGTTTCGTCGCCGGGGCAGATCCCTGGGTCTGGTGCGCACCAGCAAGGGCCTTCCCGGGCCTCCAGGATTCTTCAGGAACGATTTCTGGAGCCCGGTTGAGGGAAGGGCACCGAGCACGACTGAAGGCCTCGCCACGGGGCAGGAAACGCTCGCAAATGCATAATGTAAGTAGTTTATTTATCAATGACTTAAGGTTGGAGTTTTTCCACAACCCAGAGACGGTTTGTTTTCAAGCACTTACGGCCGATTCTGGATTTCTAAGTGATTTCCCATCGATTTCCCATCTTGGGTCGCCAAGAACAAGTCGCCCGAAAGGCACACCTCTGGTGGCACGATGGTGCTCTGTGTGCAAGGGCCAGGCTCTGGCATCCTATCCATTAGTGCAATCAAGAAGGTCTGATTTGAACGTCGGTAAAGTCATTCGTTTTTGAGAACGACCAGCAGGATGACCTGGGGAATGATGACCAGGGCAACATGACTGGAGAGAATGACAACCCGGACAGGAGTGTGCTGTGAAGCCGTTGAACAAAATTTTGCGGTCGGTGCAGGCGTTTGGCAGGGAAATCTCGCGCAAACCGGAGAACCCTCCAGCCCAGCCAGCGCCGCCGGCCATTGGGGTGGCGCTGGGTGGTGGATTCGCCCGCGGCATTGCCCACATCGGCGTGCTGCGCGTGCTGGAAGAAGAAAAGATTCCTGTAAGGATCGTTTCCGGCACCAGCGTGGGCGCGCTGATCGGAGCGGCCTATTGCAGCGGCCTGTCCGTCGAGGAACTCGACGCCGTCGCGCACGCGGTGCGTTTCACCACGTTCGCGCGCTGGACCATTTCGCGCCACGGCTTTGCCACCAACGACCGCATGACGAGCTTCCTCGAACGCACGTTGAAGGTGCACAGGTTTGAGGAGATGCGCACTCCGCTGGCCGTCGCCGCCACGGACTTTAATTCCGGCGAAGGCGTGATCTTTCACTCAGGACCGGTGATTGATCCCGTGCGGGCCAGTTGCGCGTATCCAGGAATGTTTCTGCCGGTGGAGATTCGCGGCCGCTATCTGGTGGATGGAATGCTTTCGCATCCGGTGCCGACGCGGCCCCTGCGCGACATGGGCGCGGACCGAGTGCTGGCGGTGCATTTGAAAGGCACCTGGGCCAAGGGCGGAGCACCGCGGCATTTGTTTGACGTGATCGGCCAATCATTTGCCATCGCTCAGGACGCCATGTCCTGTTTGTGGAAAGATGCCGCCGACCTCGTCATCGAGCCGGACGTGGCGGACTTTGCCTACGACGACTTCAAGCGCGCCGGAGATCTGATCCGCGCCGGCGAAGTGGCCATGCGGAATGCGCTGCCGGAGGTGCGGAAGTGGCTGAATACGCCTGCGCCCGCGCCGGTGATGGAACGGCGCAGTTCGCCGCGAACGGTGCTGATGCGGGCGGAGTGAGCGGGACGCTTTCCTCAAGCAATAAGGTCATCAGCTATGCCTTTTGGCCGTTCCGCTGCTACGGAGTGTGTCATTCGAGAAAAGGCTTGAAGCTGAGAACCAAGCTCTTCGTAACATCGATAAGCTGATGCAGCGTTGGGAGGATCGCATCGCGGCTCGGACCCTTCGGGTCGCTCAGCGCTTTCTCAATCTCGAACTGCATGTCTCGCTCCACCTGCGAGTCGTAGAGTCCGGCAAGCGCTGGGGCGTCCTGCTGGAAAAGGAAATCCCCCTCAAACCAGTCGGCAAAGAAAATGAAATCGCTCGCACATGGAGCGAGTGCACGATGCTTGTCGATTCGGTCAAGCTCGTGGATTCTCCAGAGAGCAAGGTTTCCACCTTTGTATGGTTTCAGGAGATCGAGAGCTTCTATCGCCTTTGGCTGGATACGGTTTACAAGTGCATCCCGACGGGATTCGTAACCAGCGAGACTCTTAGAAATTGGAAATGCGTCCCTGCTGGTAACCTGACTGCCTGCAACCACGAGCATATGACACATCAAATGATCCAAAGCGGTGCGGAGATTGTGGGCGACGTCTCCGACTCCGGCAGGGACATCAGACGAGCAACAGATTGTGTCCAAAAAACTGTCTCCAACGGGAAATCCCCTAGAGAAGCTGATATTGACACCATCCGACGCGCCTTGCGGTTTCTCGTTGTCTCCCTTTCGGATCACAACTGTTCGGCGCTCTATAGCCAAAATGTCAGCTGCCAAATCACGGAGATGTTTGCTGGCTCTCTCAATTTTTATGCGGATCAGAATGATTCGTTCGTCGGCAGAAAGCAAAGGGAACTCCTGTCTAGGTTATAGCCCACAGGATTTGTTTGCTAAGGTATTTATTGCCCAAACAAGAGTCAAGTCTGAAAAAAGACCAACTCCGAAGAAGCCGATAGTATGTTTGGTTAATGGCACGTTAGGAGTGCTCCGTGAATTCCGACAAGAAGCGAAAACGCAAGACTGGGCCGCCTGCGCGCAGACCTATAAAGGCCAAGCTAGAATCGTCGCGGGCTAGGAAACGCAAGGTGCCTGTTGGCCCGGTTGACCCACTAGCTGGCAGTCTTGTGGAATTTTTCCGGAGGTCGCCATTGGTAGGCGTTGAGCTTGACTTGGAGCGGGACCGCACTGCCACCCGCGACATTCAGCCTGACTAACTCTGCCGTCCCTAACGGGACTCGGTTCTTTTTTCGTGCCTGCCCCGGACTTACGTCCGGGGCTATTGGATGCCGCCCCTACGGGGCTTGGAGGGGTGCGGTTCTGACCCACCGCTCCCAATAGCCTGGAAAGCAGGTTCCTCCACTCCGTTCGCTTCGCTCACTCCGGTCGGAATGACAACACAAAACTATGCGGCCGCTTTCTCCGCTTCCTCGCAAATACGCTTCCACGCCTTCTCCACGTGCCGGGCTTGCGTGTTCAACTGGCCGATGGACATGCGCAGCGTTATCTTCCCGTTCAGCTTCGTATGTGTGAGATATAAGTCGCCGCTGCGGTTGAGGCGGTCCATGATTTCTTGATTCATGATCTGCTGATTGACGCTTTCCTGATTCGCCTCGTCTCTGCCTTTGTAACGAAAGCAGACCAGATTCAGCGGAACGGGAGCGGCCAGTTCGAAGCGAGGGTCATTGCGCACCCAGCCGGCAAATTCCTGCGCCAGCCGCACATGTTCGCGAACGTGATATTGCAAGCCTTCCACCCCGTAGTGTCGGATGACGAACCACAGTTTCAGCGAGCGGAAGCGGCGGCCCAGCTGCACATGCCAGTCGCGGTAATCAATGACCGCTCCGGATTCGGTCGCTTGGTTGCGGAGATACTCGGGCAGGATGCTCAGCGTGCGGATCAACGCTCCGCGGTCGGCGACCCAGAAGCAACTGCAATCGAAATTGGTGAACATCCACTTGTGCGGATTGAAGCAATAGCTGTCGGCCGTATCCATGCCGTCCTGCAGATGGCGGAACTCCGGGCACAGCATGGCGGTGCCGCTGTGGGCTGCGTCCACGTGCAGCCAGAGATGGTGGCGCGCACACACGCGTCCGATGGCGGGCAGCGGGTCCATCGCGTGCGACGAAGTTGTGCCGAGCGTGGCGCAAACGAAGAAAGGAACCAGTCCGGCGGCACGGTCCTGTTCAATCTGGCGATCGAGCGCGTCGGGGTCCATCGCAAAGTTCTCATCCACCTGAATCGCACGAACGTTAGCGCGCCCGATGCCGCCGATCATCGCCGCTTTCTCGACCGAGGAGTGGGTCTGGGTTGAGCCGTAAGCAACCATGCGTCCATCGCAGCCGGCTTCGTTGCTGTGGAAGGAGGTGGCGCGTTCGCGCGCTGCCAGCAATGCGGTGAGGTTGGAGCTTGATCCGGTGTCCTGAATGACGCCGCCACCAAAACTGGTGGAAAGAAATTTCGGGGGCAACGCCAACATCTCGACCAGCCAGTCCATCATGTGCGTTTCAAGCTCCGTACACGCCGGACTGGTGGACCACAACATGCCTTGCACGCCCAGTCCGGAGGAGAGCAGGTCGCCGAGAATCGAAGGGCCGGAATTGTTGGCATTGAAATAAGCGTAGAAGTTCGGCGACTGCCAGTGAGTGAGGCCGGGCACGATGATGTTGTCCACGTCGCGCATCATGGCGGCGACGGATTCGCCTTGCTGCGGAGGGTGCGTGGGGAGCGCGGCGCGGACCTCGCCGGGTTTGACCTGTGAGAGAACTGGAAAAGATTCGACGCGGGCCTGATAGTCGGCGATCCAATCCACCACGGCGTGGCCGTGGCGGCGGAATTCATCGGGCGTCATGTGGAAGGACTTGGGTTCGGTCACGATCTGTTCTCCATAAGCTGGTACGTCTGGGGCTAAAAAGTTTGCTGAAAAACTCGACCTTGCGGATGTGTCATGCCCCAGCGGCTGAAGCCGAGGATTCGGCTGCATTTACGGCACCGCTGAAGCGGTGCCCTGATACGAACCTGAAGTTTTTCAGAAAACTGTAAACCCCATACAAAGAAACGATGCCTCTATCGCAGCGCTGAAGCGTTGCGCCACCCAAAGTCCGGGAATTCGCAGCCGCTTGTGAGCCGTGCCCTTCCACTCACCTACGACTCAGACAGTTCAGCCGATGCGGCCGAAAAATACGCGCGTGATGTAGGGAACGGCGACTCGTCCTTCGACCTCATGCTTATCGAAAATTCGGCGCAACTCCCGCAGCATGGGTTGGTGCCTGGAATCATCCGCTGCGGGCGCGTAGGAGGACGAAAGCAGTCGGCCCTCGAGTCCTGCATAATCGAAATGCTGCGTCAAGGCAAAGGTTCGTTTCTCAAAGGGCGCGGGATCGAAGAATTCATTCACTGCATCAGTGGTGCGCTCGTGGCGGACGTCCTGATAGTCGGTGGCGTAGGCGAGCAGGAGAGTTTCAAAGTCGCGCAGGAATGCGGTGGAATCAGTCTCGCGCTCATTCCAGATCAGCACCAACCAGCCGCCGGGCTTGAGAATCCTGGTAAATTCGCGGTGCGCCGGGGTGCGGTCAAACCAGTGCGCGGCTTGCGCGGCGGTGACCATGTCAATGCTGTGATCTGGCAGCGTGGTCGCCTCCGCGGTCCCGACCACGCTGGTGAAGTTTGGGTAAGCGGTGAGAAGGTCCTCTCCGGCCTGCCGCATTTCCGCGTTCGGTTCAACTCCGAAGACTCGGTTGCCGTTTTCGAGCAGCAGACGCGTCCAAATACCGGTGCCGCTGGCGATGTCGGCGATCTGATGAGCGGGCGTGAGACCGCATGCGGATTTCAAAGCATTCAACACTTCCGCTGGATAACCCGGACGATAGCGCACGTAGTTGTCCACGCGATCGGAGAAGCGGCTGGTGGCGTTTGAGGCCGGCATGGAACTCCCCTGGCGGGCCTTTTCGGCTTGCCAGAAGGTCATTCTAACGGCAGGATAGAGTCAGCCGCAAAAAGCTTTGACTACGAAGGACACGAAGTTTCACGAAGGCTGCGAATTGGAACCTCGCGGGGAAAGATACGAACCCGGCGCTCGCCAAATCAGATGCTATGCGAATTGTGATCAAAATCGGCACCAGTCTCATCGCCCCCGGAGGGCGGATTGACGCTGGCCTGCTGCGGGCGCTGGTGGACCAGTTCGACCTTTCGAGGAATGAATACCTGATCGTGACTTCAGGCGCGATCGCGGCAGGCATGGCGGGGCTGGGACGGCGGAAGCGTCCCAGCGGTGTGCCGGCGATGCAGGCATGCGCGGCCGTTGGGCAGAGCCAGCTGATGCACACCTACGAACGCCTTTTTTTCGGCAAGAAAGTCGTCGCGCAACTGCTGCTATCGTCGGACGATTTCACCTCGCCGGTGCGGTATCGCAATCTGCAGAATGCGCTGGCGGAGTTGCTTTCGCTGGGCGTGGTGCCCATCGTGAACGAAAACGACAGCGTGTCGGTGCGCGAGTTGGTGGGAGCGTTCGGCGACAATGACGAGTTGAGCGCGCTGCTGGCCACTGCGGTGAAAGCGGACTGGCTCTTCCTGCTCACCGATGTGGATGGTTTCCTGGTGGCGAACGGGAGCAGGAAGCCGAAGCTGGTGCGCGTGGTGCGGAAACTGACGCCCGCGCTGGAAGCGCAATGCAACGGCGGGAGCAAGCTTGGGCGCGGGGGCATGATCTCGAAGCTGCGGGCGGCGAAGCTGGCCAGCGAGGCCGGCGTACACGTGACGATTGTCAATGGCCGCCTTCCGCAGGGGATCACGCTGGCCATGCAAGGCAAGACGGGAACATACTTTCCTCCGCCACCGGTGAAGAGCTAATGGCGGCGACGGCCACCAGCGCGCTTTCCACGCAGGAGAAGCTGCGGCGCGCCCGCGCGGCGGCGGCGAAGCTGGCGCTGCTGTCTACTGCCGAAAAAAATGGGTTGCTGCTGGCCATCGCGGATGCGATTGAAGCGCAGGGCACGAGCATTCTCGCAGCGAACCGGCAGGACGTGGAGAGTTCCGGGCTGGAAGGCGCGATGCGCGAGCGCCTGCTGCTGACGCCGGAGCGGATCAGCGACATGGCGCGCGGGGTGCGGGAAGTGGCCGCGCTTCCCGATCCCATCGGTGAGACCATGGTGGAGTGGACACGGCCCAACGGGCTGCGCTTCCGCAAGATTCGCGTCCCGCTCGGCGTGGTGGGAATCATCTACGAGTCGCGGCCCAACGTCACGGTTGATACCGCGGTGCTTGCGCTGAAGACCGGCAACGCCATCGTGTTACGCGGCGGCAAGGAAGCAGCGCGGAGCAATCATCGACTGGTGGAGATCCTGAACGCGGTTGCCGGCGTGCCCGAAGGAGCGATTGAATTGCTGGACTCCAGCACGCGGCAATCGGCGCTTGATCTGATCAAAGCGCGCGGACTGGTGGACGTGATCATCCCCCGCGGCGGCGCTGGACTTATCACGTTCGTGGCGGAGAATTCGGTCGTACCGGTGATTGAGACAGGGGCGGGAAACTGCCACATTTACGTGGACGACTCGGCGGACTTCGACATGGCCGATGCCATTGTGATCAACGCGAAAACGCAGCGGCCCTCGGTGTGCAACTCCGCTGAAAAGTTGCTGGTGCAGGAGCGGATCGCCGCGGAATATGTTCCGCGCATTGTGAAGAAACTGATCGCGGCAGGAGTCGAAGTGCGCGGCGACGGGAAATCACGCAGTCTTGCGGCTGGACTGAGGGTCGGTCCGGCGGTGGAGCAGGACTGGTCAGAAGAATACCTGCGGTTGTGCATGGCCGTCGCGGTGGTAGCGGATGTGGATGAGGCCATCCGCCACATCAACCAATATTCCACCAGACATTCCGATTCCATCGTGACGCGCGACGAAGCCAACGCCCGCAAGTTTCTGGGGGGAGTGGACTCGGCTGCGGTTTACTGGAACGCCTCGACGCGCTTTACCGACGGTGCGGAGTTTGGCATGGGCGCCGAGATGGGCATCAGTACGCAGAAACTGCACTGCCGCGGCCCGTTCGCGCTGGCCGAGCTGACTTCTTCCAAGTATGAGATTGTGGGGACGGGGCAAGTGCGCTGAGGGTGTGGACTGTTATGCGTCAGCGCCATGCTGGAACGCGCAGGCGTCCACGGAAATGACAGGACTGGTCAGGATTATTTTTCCGCGGGCGTCCAGCGCAGGACCGTCTTGCGCGCGGCGGCGGTCTCGTCGAGGCGGGAGACGCGCGTGCTGTGAGGCGCGTCGAGAACCATCTGTGGATCTTCCTCAACTTCCTGCGCGATGGATTTCATCGCTTCGATGAACAAGTCTAATTCTTCCTTGGGCTCGCTTTCGGTCGGCTCGATCATCAACGCGCCGGGAACAATCAGAGGAAACGCGGTGGTGTAAGGATGGAATCCATAATCAATGAGGCGTTTGGCGATGTCCATGGTCTTCACGCCTTTTTTTGACTGCAACTTATCGCTGAACACCACCTCGTGCATGCTGGGCGTTGCATAGGGGAGATCGAAAATGCCGTCGAGACCTTTGCGGACGTAGTTGGCGTTGAGCACGGCATCTTCCGTCGTCTGGCGCAGGCCATCCGGACCGTTGGCCTGAATGTAGGCGAGCGCGCGAACAAACATTCCAAAGTTTCCGTAAAACGCGCGGACCCGGCCGACCGAGTGTGGACGATTGTAGTCGAGGCCGAGCGTGCCGTCGGGCTTGGCAATGAGGACGGGCTTGGGAACGAATGGCTCCAGAATCCTCTTGATCGCAACCGGGCCCGAGCCGGGGCCACCGCCGCCGTGGGGCGTTGAAAAGGTCTTGTGCAGGTTGAGGTGCATAACGTCCACGCCGAAATCGCCGGGACGAACCTTGGCGACCAAGGCATTCATGTTTGCGCCGTCCATGTAGAGCAGTCCGCCCTTGGCGTGGAGCAGATCGGCGATTTTGTGGATCTCCTGCTCGAACACTCCGAGCGTGTTGGGATTGGTGAGCATGAGCGCGGCGACATCTTCGTTCATTTGCGACTCAAGCGCGGCGATGTCAACCATGCCGCGCGAATCGGATTTCAGGTTTTCGACCGCGTAGCCGACCATCGCGGCAGTGGCGGGGTTGGTGCCGTGGGCGGAGTCGGGGATCAGGATTTTCTTGCGGGCATTGCCTTTGGATTGATGATAGGCGCGGACCATGAGCAGGCCGGTCATCTCGCCGTGCGCGCCGGCCGCGGGTTGCAACGTGATCGCATCCATGCCGGTGATTTCGATCAGCTGCTCGCTGAGCGTCTTCATGATGCGGAGAGCGCCCTGCGAAATTTTTTCCGGCTGGTAAGGGTGTGCGTTGGCCAGCCCGTCCAGCCGCGAGACGAATTCGTTGACGCGCGGGTTGTACTTCATCGTGCAGGAGCCGAGCGGATACATGCCGAGATCAATGGCGAAATTCCAGGTGGAGAGGCGGGTGAAGTGGCGAATGATTTCGATTTCGCTGACTTCCGGCATGTTGCCGAGATCTTTTCTTTCAGCGCTGCCCAGCAAGGCAGAGGTGTCCACTTCGGGCACGTCGAGTGGCGGAAGCTTCCAAGCGCCTTTGCCGGCCGACGATTTCTCGAAGATTAAGCCTTCGTTCTGGTTGACGTGGCGGGTGGCTTTGCGGGTCATGTGCTTCATCGCGCGACCTCCTCAACCGCGGATTCCGATTCGGAGAGCTGCGGGTTCACGCCCTCGGCGATCACTCCGGCGGCGGTGTCCATGGCGGTGCGCGAAGTCATTTCGGTGCAGCACCATAACGCGGCGTTGCCTAATTCTGGATAGAACTTCTTCAACGGCAAGCCGCCAACGATCTTGTGACCGAGCAAGCGGCTGTTGATGGAGTAAGGATCTTCGGCAGTCTGCAGGATGAACTCATTGAAGCGCGGGCGGGAATTGAACATCACGGTACCGCTTCCACCCAGTCGAGAGGCGGCGTATGCGGTCTTGGCGAGGTTTTGTTTCGCCAGTTCACGCAGGCCGACTTTGCCATAGACGGTCACAAAAATGTTGACCATCAGCGCGACCAGGGCCTGATTGGTGCAGATGTTCGATGTGGCCTTCTCGCGGCGGATGTGCTGCTCGCGCGTGGCGAGCGTGAGAACGAAACCACGCTTGCCGTTTTTGTCGGTCGTCTGGCCCGCCAGGCGTCCGGGCATTTGGCGGACAAATTTATCGCGAGTGGCGATCACACCGCAGTGCGGCCCGCCGAAACCCATCGGCACGCCGAATGATTGCGCTTCCATGGCGACGATGTCGGCCTGGCGCGGCGGCTCGACGATGCCGAGCGAGACCGCCTCGGCAATCGAGACCACCAGAAGTGCTCCGCGCTTGTGCGCGATGTCGGCCACGGCTGCTACGTCTTCAATCGTGCCGAAAAAGTTGGGCGACTGGATCAAGACGCAGGCGGTCTGGTCGGTGATGGTCCGCTCTAGTTCTTTCAGATCCACGCGGCCATCGGCGGCGTAGTTCACCTCCGGCAGCGGCATGCCCTGATGGGTGGCGTAAGTGGCCAGCACTTCGCGATATTCAGGATGAACGCTGCGAGCGGTGACGACCCCGCTGCGTCCAGTGATTCGCACGGCCATCATGACGGCTTCGGCCGAGCCGGTGGAACCGTCGTACATGGAAGCATTGGCCACGTCCATGCCGGTCAGTTCGCAGATCATGGTCTGAAATTCAAAAATCGCTTGCAGTGTGCCCTGAGAAATCTCGGCCTGATAAGGAGTGTAGGCAGTGAGAAATTCGCCGCGCGAGATGAGCGAATCAATCACGATGGGGCGATAGTGCAGGTAGACGCCGGCACCGAGAAAACTGGCATAGCCGTCGCCGTTTTCGCGCGAGCGCTGCTTGAACCAGTCCACGATCTCTAGTTCCGACATCTGGCGCGGAATCTTGAGGTCGCGTGAGAGGCGGTACTCGGCGGGAATGGGCGCGAACAGGTCGTCCACAGAGCGAACACCGATGGCGTCGAGCATGGCCTTACGGTCGGAAGGAGATTTGGGAAGATAGCGCATGTCGTTAAGCGGTTAGATGCAGCCGGCCGTGCAAAGAATCAAAAGGCCGACCGCGACGTTCGTGACGCGAAAAGCAGGTTCCTCCACTTCGCTCCCCTTCGGCTTCGCTCCGGTCGGAATGACAGAATTGGGCGATTCGCTTCGGTCGAGACGACACACTTTTAGCATTTTGACTTAGATGCTAGTGTCCGCCCTCCTCGGATACGAATTTTTCATAGTCGGCAGCGGAGAGCAGATTGTCGAATTCGCTGCCATTCTTCACCACAAGTTTGACCATCCACGCACCATGGGGATCTTTGTTTACTTTCTCCGGCGAGGTGGCCAGGTCTTCGTTGATGTCGGTGACAGTCCCCGAGACCGGAGCATACAAGTCTGACACTGCCTTGACCGACTCGACCGTGCCGAAAGTCTTGCCGGAGGCGAGTTCTGCGCCGGTCTTCGGCAGTTCGACAAAGACGATGTCACCGAGAGACCCCTGCGCGTAGTCGGTGATGCCGACGGTGGCGGTGGTCCCGCTGATCTGAACCCATTCGTGCTCTTTGGTGTACTTGCGATCTGTTGGATAGGCCATGAATCAGCTCCTAGCTATTACTTTCTAGCTCTTGGCTTAAAACAAATGGTATGACACTTTTACGAACTACCGACTTCACTTCTTCGGACGCTTGTAAAACGGTGTTGGCACCACGACTGCGCCAACGCCTTGTCCGCGGATTTCAATCTTTACTGGCGTTCCTACGGCTGCGAGGTCAGGCGGCACATAAGCTAACGCAATATTTTTCTTCAGGAACGGTGCGGGAGATCCGCTGGTGACATAGCCGATCTCGCGTCCAGCGGCGTCCTGCACTTTATATCCGTCGCGTGCAATGCCGCGCTCGGTCATTTCCAGTCCCACCAGCATTCGCTTCAGGCCTTCGGATTTGGCGCGCTCCAAGGCATCGCGTCCAATGAACTCAGGTTTTTCCATTTTGCAAAAGCGGTCGAGTCCTGCTTCCCAGACGTTAATCGTATCGGAAATCTCGTGGCCGTAGAGCGGCAGCTTGCCTTCGAGGCGAAGTGTGTTGCGCGCGCCCAGGCCGCAGGGAACAATGCCAAACTCCTTTCCCGCCGCCAGAATCTCGTTCCATACTCTGGCGCTGGTGGCTTCGTCGGAGGGAATGTATATCTCGAACCCGTCTTCGGCGGTGTATCCGGTGCGGCCCATCAGAATATTGTCGAGACCGCACAACTTGCCACGCGTGACCCAATAAAACTTCACCGCGCTCAAGTCCGCGCTGGTCAGCTTCTGCAGCACGTCCACGGCTTTCGGCCCCTGGATGGCGATCTGGGTGAAGTCGTCGGAGAGATGCTCGATTTTGCAGTTGAACTGGCTGGTGTTATCACGGACCCAGTTGAAATCTTTTTCGCGCGTGCCGGCGTTGATAACCAGCAGATAATCGTCCTCGCCGAGGCGGTGCACGATCACATCATCTACAAAAGTCCCCTGAGGATAGAGCAGAGCGGAATATTGGGCCTGGCCAATGGCAAGCCGCGAGGCGTCGTTCATGGAAATGTGCTGGACGGCAGCCAGGGCCTGCGGCCCGGTGAGGCGAATGTCGCCCATGTGGCTGACGTCGAAGATGCCGACGGCGGTGCGGACGGCCATGTGCTCAGCGATAATGCCGCCGCCGGCCGATGCGGGATATTCAACGGGCATGTCCCAGCCGTTGAATTCAACCATCCGCGCGCCCATCTGGCGATGGACGGCATTCAGCGCAGTTTTACGGACGGCGGGCAACGACGCTACAGACAAATTCGAACCTCAACGAGCAGGGCTGGTCTGCCGGATGGTGTGACTGATTACGGTATCACGCGGTTTTTCAGCGGGTCAAACGGGAAGCGGGGGGAGGGCTATCACTCCTGTTTCCCTTCGTACTCCATGGTGATCTGCTTGGCAGGCGGCAGCGGTAGCTCCCATGTCGGCACGACTTCGATCCCTAACTTTATAGCGAACTTCGTGAGGTCCACGTCGTCGGAGTAAATGCGCGAGGCTTTGTTTGTTCTTGCTATCGCGACGATCTGCCGGTCAAATCTAATTTTCGTCCATATGCCCGTGGAGCCGCCGCGCTTGTCGCCCATGCCACGGTCCTCCACCTCGATTGCCGCAAGTTCAATCGCGGCCATCTCGTCAAAAGGTTTGACGAGAATATTCCTATACCCGCTATTTTCTCCAGGTAAACGGAAGAATCCCGGCCAGCCAAGATGAGAAATTCAGATAACACGGGAGTGGGTAGAATCATTCGTTCCGATTCATTGTCCAAGTCTTCCAGCAGTTTTTCGATACGATCTTCGATGCGCTCGACAGGCTTTTGCGTAGAAGGATCTTTCGGAGGACGGCTCTTCGGATGCAGCATCAGCGACAAAAACGTGTTGTCGATTACGACCATTTATTGCAGCTTCGTGCCACGTCTGATCTGCTCAAGCTCAGCGAGAGGGTCTTCAAGCTTTTTCCATTCCGATGGGACCTGCCGAAGGCTGTCGATATTCTTACGAATACTGGCATCCTCAATCACTCTGAAAGACGACATCTGGAAGGAGAGCATCTCCCATTCTCCATCGGTGTGCCGGATCCAGCGCCCTGCACCTTCCACGCGAACCATAGAAGTAAACAGGTGCTGGGCGATCTCCTTCGCCAACGACCGCCTGGCGAGAACAATGGTCTTGTCCTTACCATCCTCCAGGTGAACGGGAACAGGATCATTTTCGCCCCCTACTTTAATGGGTATTCCTTGAAACACTCCCGCCTGCGTAATCGGACCAAACTCCAGCTTCGAAGCGTTCTCGCGACCGCGGAAACGAAGAATCTTGGCTCCCGTCGGGTCAACCAACGCTGCCTTAGCGTTGTCTTGTAGGAGACGCCGATCCAAGTCTTTCGCCGCCTGCTGCGCTTCGGCGGGCGCTTCGTGGCTTCGGATGGCTTTCAGCCGTTCTCTCACTTTTGGCTCGGCTTCCCAGTCTACTTTGATAACTGGTACCGTGCTACCCTTCTCGATGCGAGCAAGATGCACATCGCCATTATTGCCGAACATCTTGGCAAGATCAGACACATACTCAGCCAGTCGCGCCATCGGGATCGTATCAGGCGTGAACGCGTCTATCTCGAACCTGTATTCTCGCTGTTTTCTAACCCTTGGCGACATGGGAACCTCCTAAATATACGCTCAAGCGAATCTTTCGGCCCTTGCACCGTCGTTCGCTCCTATCGTCCGAACTGCACGGTAACATGTGATCCCGTCGCAACATGCGTTCCAGCTGGCGGGGATTGCTGGCGGGCCACGCCGCTGCCTACGGCTTCTAGCTCGAGCCCTGCGTCTTGAGCCGACTCTAGAGCGTTGCGGACAGTCTTGCCGGCGAATGAGGGTACAACGATTCCACCCTGTTCGACATCGAGCACGACGGTGCCGCTGGTGGGCAGCTTGGCAGGTGCGTAAGCCAGTGGGAGCGCTGGTTGCGTGGCTGGACTGGCAGGCGAGGGTGCCCGCCCCTCCAGGGGCTTCTGCATCAGCGGTTGCCGAAGCGCCGCCTGAAGAACGATTCCACCGGCGGATTCGGAGTTCGCGGGCGAGGGCGCCCGCGCCACACTTGGCTTGGAAGGCGTCGAATCGGCGTAATCTCCATTGACTTCGGCGGTCTCCAGCGGCTCCCCGGGGTGGTCGGGTGTGCCTTCTTCCAAATCGTTGTCGTGCGCGCGTGCCCGGGCCAGCAGCAGTTGGTGGGCCGGGGACAGCGGCAGATCATGCGAAACATGCATGGACTCAAGCACCTGTTGCGTGACGCGCTGAAAAACCGGTGCGGCAACCTGTCCGCCTTGATGGAGACCGACGGCGGAGTCCAGAATCACGGCGACGACAATCTGCGGATTATTCAGCGGAGCGAAGCCGGCAAACGAGCCAACGTACTTGGTCTTGGAATAGGCGCCGGTCGCTGGATCCACTTTTTGCGCGGTCCCGGTTTTTCCGGCTGCGCTATAGCCCTCGAGAATGGCCTTGCGGCCGGTGCCTTCGAGAACGACTTTCTGCATCATGGAGCGCATCTGGGCGGCGGTGTAGGACGAGATGACGCGATGCGACTCCGCTGGATGGAAGACGACGGTCTGCGGCCCGGCCTGCGGCGGAGTTGATCCGGCGACAATGCGCGGGGCGATCCAAACACCGTCGTTAGCAAACGTAGAAATCAGGCTCGCCAGTTGCACCGGGGAAATTCCGATTTCCTGGCCCATGGAGATGGCGGCGATCGAGACTTTCGACCAGCGGTCCAGCGGCTTGGTCAGGCCGCGGGTTTCGCCGGGGAGTTCAATGCCGGTGCGCTGGCCGAATCCGAAGGCGCGAATGTATTTGTAGAAGCGCTCATCCCCGAGGCGAAGCGCGATCTTGATGGCGCCCACGTCGCTGGACTCGGCGAGCACGCCCCAGACGGGCAGCAGGCCGTGGGGCTTGGAGTCGCGAATCCTCATGCCGTTGTAAACGATGGATCCCATCTGGCAGTCGAAGACTTCGTCCGGGTTGGTGAGTTTTTCCTCCAGCGCGGCGGAGATGGTGACCAGTTTGAAGGTGGAGCCGGGTTCGTACACGTCGCTGACGGCGCGGTTCTTCATGGCCGCCGGAGTGACGTCGCTGTGCGCGTTCGGATTGAACACGGGCCGGTTAGCCAGCGCGAGAATTTCACCGGTGTGCGGATTTTCGACAATCACGGTGCCGGCAACGGCGCGGGTGTCGCGCATTGCTTGATCGAGTTCTTTCTCGGCGATGTACTGGATATTCTCGTCGAGTGTGAGCACCAGATTTTGCCCCATTTCCGGCTGCTTCTCGACGTCGGAGAACCACTGCTTGCGGGCGTCCACGGAGAGCAGCATGCGGCCGGGCTTCCCGCGCAAAGTGGATTCGAAGGTGCGCTCGATGCCGCTCAGCCCGGTTCCATCCATGCCAACTTCACCCACGACATGGGCCGAGAGTTCGCGCTTGGGATAGAAGCGCTGGGCTTCTTTCTGGAAATGGATGCCCTTGAGATTGAGCTGCTTCAGTCGCTGGATGGTGGCGTCGGAGGGTTTGCGTGCGATCCAGCAAAAAGTCTTGTGGGCGCGGCAATCGGCGAGAACGAGGTGCGGGTCCTGGCCGGAAATACGGGAGGCGAGTGAAATCGTGGCTGCAAGGTCGGGGATTTCCGAGGGCACCGCGAAGGCAGAGTCCACGAAGTTGGACATCGCGAGCTCGCGCCCGGCGCGGTCATAGATGATGCCGCGAGGCGCTGCGATTTCGACGGAGCGTTGCTGCTGGTGCTCGGCCTGCTTCTGAAATTTTCCGTAACAAAAGATCTGCAGGTACACCAGACGAAGACAGATGCCGGAGCACCACAGGAACAAAATGCAGCCGAGGAGATAGATGCGGGGATTGGGGCCGAGTTTGGAGCGTTCCGGCATGGTTGTCTTCAGCGGCTGAAGCCGGCACAGATTTTGGAACTCTTACGGCACCGCTGAAGCGGTGCCCTGATGCGGACCGTGAACCTTCAGCCTGAGACCCGAGCTTCCAGACAACTGTCCAGACAAGCAAGGCGGCCCGAAAAGCAAAGGCCGCCATCAGAGTCTGCGACTGGTTGAGCTTCTATCTCGCCGCCAAAACAACGACGGGCGCGGCGCTCGCCAGTACTGGAGCACTAGCATCCGCAGCGTCCTCCATGCGGATCACCTGTCCGGGCTGGGGAGGTACAAGACCCATGCGGCGGGCCAGTTGATCAATGCGCTCAGGAGCGCGCAGCTTGGCCTGCTCCAGCTTCAGCGCGCCGTTGATTTCGGTCTGGCCATTCAGATCGCGCTTGATGCTCTCGATCTGATAGCCGTACTCGATGGCCTTGAAGTGCTGCCAGGTGTAAGCAAACGCGCAGAGAAACAGGAAAGCCAGCACCGTGGCGAAGCTCCGCATTTCACGATTGCGTTGCGCGTCGTCCACCTTCACCAGACGCGAATTGTCAATCGTCTTGTGAAAATAGATTTCCGGTGTCCCCGTCCAGAAGGCTTTGCGGACGGCCGAAGGCGACTCCATGCGAATTGCCGCTGCTGCTGCCATTTAGGCTGCTCCTACGAGAAATGGTTTCATCGCAACCGCCGGGTCCCGCAGGTCAAGCGGGACTGGCATTCTGAGTTCTTCCGCCAGGTGCTGGTGGCGGAGGTTCCACTCCACCTGCTCCACCGTATTCATCAAGTCGTCAATCAGAGTTCCTGTATGCATGTTGTCTGCTCCATCGCGAATTCCTACCCAGAACCGCGTTTCCCGCCCCAGCGGATCTCCGTCCGCGTCGTTGAATCTTTGCCGCCTGAATCTTTGCCGCCTGAATCTTGTTGCCCGGCACAACGCTTCCCTGCCATGCCGGGGGCCCCGGCAGGTTCTCCAGGGCCTAAACTTTTTCCACCGCCCTCAGCTTCGCGCTGCGGGCCCGTGGGTTGCGATCGCTTTCCTCGTCCGTTGCCGTCACCGGCTTTTTCGTAAGCTGCCGGTAGTGGCCCTGCTTCACTCCCTCGCGGAAGGCATCTTTTACGATGCGGTCTTCGAGCGAGTGAAAACTGATGATCACCACGCGTCCCCCTGGTTTCATGATCCGGGGCGCGCTTTCCAGCAGCGCCCTCAGATCGTCCAGTTCACGGTTTACGAAGATTCGAAGAGCTTGAAAGGTCCTGGTCGCCGGATGAATCCGCCTTTGTTCAGAATTCATTGGCCGGGCCGCGGCTGATATGACATCCGCAAGATGAGCGGTAGATCGTATCGGCCGCGACCGGCAAATGGCTCTGGCGATTCTCCGCGACCTCCTTTCCTCTCCGAATTCGTAAATCACATCCGCCAGCTCGCGCTCGCTGATGTGGTTTACCACTTGTTCGGCGGTTCGCTCATTCTGCGGGTCCATCCGCATGTCGAGCGGTCCATCCGCCTGAAAACTAAAGCCCCGCGCCGCATCGTTCAGCTGCAGGCTGCTCATTCCAACGTCGGCCAGAAGGCCGTCAATGGTTGCTGGTCGTTGGTCGTTGGCCAAATCTGCAAAACTTCCTTGCAGCAACGTAATCGTTGGCCAGTCCAAAACCGGGCGTTGGTCGTCGGTCGCTGGTCGTTCATTCATTGGCTTGTCAACGACTAACGACGAAGCACTAACGACGAGCTTTTCTCTCGCAAGTGCCAGCGCGTTCGGATCTTTATCTACGCCAATCAAATGTCCCGGTGCGCCGAGGCGTTTTGCGATTTCGAAACTGTGCCCGCCCAGGCCAACCGTGGCGTCCAGATAGGTCCCGCCGCGCCGCACGGCTAAAAAGTCGATCGCTTGATTTAAAAGAACCGGAACATGGCCTGCTTCCCTGCCGCTGCCACGTCCAACCCCCTGAGGGGTTTCTGTGAATCCCTCGTCCACTAAATGCCCAGTTCGTTGAGCGTCTGTTCATCTTCAGACGTAAACTTGTCGTCCTCGACCTGGCGCCGGAAAGCTTCCAGGTTCCTGACTTCGAGGTGGTTCAAGTGCCCGACAACCGCCACCTCGCCCTTGATTTGCGCGGCTTCGCGCAACAGTTGCGGCATCAGCAACCGCCCCTGCCCGTCCATTTCCACCGACTGGCCGTAGTAGTTCACCCGATCCAGGAACTTCTTCTTGGTGGGATTGAAGGTGGGCAGACTGGCCAGCTTCTGCTCGATCCGTTCCCACTCCTCGAAGGGATACACTTGAGCAACCTTCCCATCGAGACTGGTGATGTAAAATTGCTGTCCATACTTCTCGTCCATCACGCGCTTGAACTCGGCAGGGACCTTGAGTCTGCCTTTTTCGTCCATCCGAGCTGGGTGATTGCCGCGAAACATGAGTAAGGCCCTTTTGAACCGCTTTACCGATCACAATTGCCGTTGAGGAGGTCAAAATCACGCCCAGCCCGATCAAATTCCGCTTACTCGGCCTGTTTTGCGTGCTTTCGGGTCGGATTTCCACCGGCTCCTCAATTTCAGGACGGGCCGCCCACCGGGCAGAACGTCTCTACCACTTTGTTCCACTTTCACCCACATCTTAGACGTAAGTCTTTTATTGTCAAGCAGAAACTTGCAAACCAAAGTAACCTCCGGCGACCGTTTCGGGAAAATACGACCACTTGTGGTGAACCATGATGGTCACCACAATTGATTGGGCTTATGGTCTTGGTTCTTTCTCTCTTTGTTCGCTACGATTTTTGTTGCAATCTGCGCGGGGCGGGCGGTTTCTTGTGGAAAAGCGGGACGGAACCGGCCTGGAACATCGTCCGAGCCTCAGTAGATCGCCTGTTTGGCCTGCGTGCTGGTGATCGCGCCTCGCTCGACCGACAGAGTGTAGGCAACGCCCCCATCGCCAGTCCAGGACGCGAAATCAAAGTGGCCGCCCTTTGGAACCCGATAGACACCGATCCCATTGAAAGTCAGCGACTGGTTTTTCTGGCAAACGGCAGGCGGGACCGTGGGTTTGAGGAAGTAGGCTCCCTTGCCTCCGCCAACAACGGTGGCCTTGCCAACGGATTCCATCAGGACGGCGGACTTCTCATCAATAGCAACCTCGCGGGGCGAGGGCGACCATCCATCCTGCATGATCCGCGCCAGGAAGCCGAGGGTGCGGCCCATGCGGTCGCGTTTGGCGAAATGACTGTCGGTGATCAGGTTCGCGAGATGCGGGATTTTCAGAAAATCGCGCACCACGGTCACGCGATCAAAGTAGGGATTGGGCAGGACATCGGTGGAAGCGAGATCTTTGTCGTCGGGTTTGTCGAGCAGGCAGCCATACACAAACTGCCCGAGCACAGCGAGCCCAGCGCTGGTGCCGCCGATGGGCCTGCCCGCGGCCACTGAGGCATTGATGGCGTCTTCGACCGGAGTTCCCTGCCAGCCGCGAACGTAGAAAGACTGGTCGCCGCCGGCGATGAAAATCACTTCGGCATGACGGATGATGTCGGCGACGGCGGGATCCATGGCCGCATCATGATCGGGAATAATCAGCGTTGCGACTGAGTTGGCCTTGCAAAGGCCGTTGACGTAAGAGTTGTAATCGTCGTCACCGTGGGCGCGCAGCACGAGAAAGTCACCCCCGTTGCCTTTTGTACACAGCCAGCGGAAGGCCTCATCCAGGTCGCTGCCGCCGCCCATCATAGCCACGCCGAAACTGGCGGAGGTCTGTACATCCTTGGGGTTGCCCAGCCTCATGTACTTGTAGGAAGCGGCGTGGGCAACGCCGCCCAGCACCATTCCGCAGACCAGAGTCCAGCGCATCAAGTTCATCGTTCTCGCCTTGTTTGAGCAGGCGCGCATGTCAGAGAGCGTACTCCCGAACATGCGCGCCCGGCCCCAACTGAAGATCAACGCTGCTACGGCAGGATCAGCGTGCCGTGCTCGGGCACATTGGTTTCATAGCGCAGGCCCTGCCACAGGTAAATGACTTTCAAGAGCTTCACCTGTTCTGGAGCAGGATCATTGCCCATGGTTTCGCGCGTGACCGGCATCTCCAGGTGGCCGCCCTGCAAACGCGAAGCAACCACGCCGGTGACATCAGAACTGCCGCCGGCCGTTCCCCACGTCGCGCGCAGGATTTCGAGGCTGGTGGTATTGTCGGCCCACGGATTGGCCATGTTGCCTGGAAGCGTCAGATAGTCTTTCTCGTTGACCACGACGCTGCCAATCTCTCCCTGATAGAGATAAGAAACGGAGAGAACCTTGCGCTTGTCGTCGGCCGGATCGCCGCCCATGGTGTCGTTATTGATCTGCAGATTCAGGCTGTCGTTCTGCACCCTGGAATTCAGCAGCGCAGTGACGTCATGGTAACGGTAGTCGGCCCCGTACTGGGCACGCATGATGTGAAGGTTGCCCTCGGAATATCCCTGGCTGCCGGGAAGTTCCAGCACGTCCTTCTCATTCACCATCGCCCGCGCGGTGCGCCCGTTGAAGGAGTACCACACAATCAACTCCTTGCGCCGGTCTTCGGCGGGGTCGCCGCCCATCGCGTCGTTGGTAATCCTTAAATTCACGCGGTCGCCCTGCACCTGAGAATTCAGACGCGCGGTCACATCCATCTGGCGATGTTCCGATCCGTATTCCGCGCGGATAATGCGCAGGCCCATCGCCGGACCGCCCAGATTGAGCATGCTCTTCTCCGCCACCGTAGCTTGCAGGGAGCGGCCGTAGTGGACATACCAGACGGTGAGCGTCTTGGGACGGCCCTCGGCGGGATCGCCGCCCAGCGTCTGATTGTTGACCTCCATCATCAAACGGCCGTTCCGGATCTGTGAATTCAGCACGCTGGTGACATCGCGAACCCGCTCTCCGTTGCCGTAGATCGCGCGGGTAATGCGCAGGTTGTTGCCGTAACCCGGGGCCTGGAACTGCGCCGGGCCGATTGCAGAAAGCGCCAGCAGACAAGCGATCAAGACCAAGCCCGCACGCGGGATATTTATGTTGTGATTCGTCATGAGAGACCTCCTGGTGAGCACAATTGTGCTTCCGAAATATTTGCCGAGCAAGTATAGCTCGAAGCGAGTGGTCTGAGCGATTTGCCGGCACGGTCGCGCCGCTTGGCCAGCGCTTCGGGTAATCTCAGAGACATGATCCAAGTGCAATGCGACGGCGTGCTGTTTGACCTGGATGGTGTGCTGATCAATTCCACTCCCGCCGTGGAGCGAGTGTGGAAGCGATGGGCCTTGAAACACGGGCTTGATCCCGAGACAGTCATTGCTCATGCTCACGGGCGGCCCAGCGTGAACACGATCCGGCATTTTCTGCCGCACGCCGATCACGAAGCGGAGAACCGGATTGTCGAGAGCTGGGAAATCGAAGACGTGGACGGGGTCGTGCCCCTGCCGGGCGCAGTCGAACTGCTGGCCAGCCTGCCCGAGGGCCGGTGGACGATTGTTACATCCTGCACCAGGGACCTGGCGGCGGCGCGTTTCCGCGCGGCAGGACTGAAAGTCCCGCAGAGCATCGTCACCGCAACCGACATTGTCCTTGGAAAGCCCGATCCGGAGCCATATTTGAAGGGCGCGGCGCTGCTGGGAGTTTCAGGATCGCAATGCGTGGTGTTCGAAGATGTGACCGCCGGAATTCAATCCGGCCACGCCGCCGGGGCGCGCGTGGTCGGCCTGGCGACAACCTTGTCTCGGGAAGCCCTGCACATCGCGGGAGCCGATTGGATACTGGCGAGTTGCGCGGAGGTCCGCGTGGCCGGGAGAAATCCCGTGACTCTTGATTTCCTCGTGAAGTAGGAACGGGCGCGGGTTACGACGCGCCGAATGGGTCTTCCAGCGAAGGGCTTTGCGGCGTGAACAACTCCGCGCCGGAATCGGTGATGTGCATGTCGTCCTCCAGGCGGATGCCAAATTCTCCGCGCAAATAAATTCCCGGCTCGTTGCTGGTGGTCATATTGGCCTGCAACCTGGTGGTGTTGCCACGCACCAGATAAGGCCACTCGTGGCCGTCCATGCCCAGACCATGCCCGAGGCGATGCGGAAAATACTTGTAGTCGGGGCCGTAACCGGCATCAACAATGATTTTGCGGGCTGCGGCATCCACCGCTCCGCACTCAACTCCCGGACGCGCCGCCGCCAGCGCCGCCGCTTGCGCCCGGTGCACAATATCAAACACCCGCTTCATCTTGTCAGAAGCCTTGCCCAATACAAACGTCCGTGTGATGTCCGATTGATATCCCTCGACCGTACATCCGTCATCAATCATCACAATCGAACCTTCGCGGACCACCTGCGGTGTGGTTGATCCGTGAGGGAAGGCGGAATACTCGCCAACTTCCACGCTGGCTTCGCCTGGAAAGCCCATCCGCGCGTACGCTGCGACGATCAAATCTTCAACCTGCTGCTGCGTCATGCCTTCGCGGAGCGCGTGATATACGGCCTCATAAACCGCCAGAGTGACTTGCGCGGCCAGGCGCATCAGGGCAATCTCGTGCGCGCTCTTGATCATCCGGCATCCGGCTGTGACTGGCGTCGCGCTCACCACGCTGGACTGAGGAACCGCCCGGGCGATGCCATCGCTGAACAAAAACCGGACCGTCTCCTCGGTTCCCACGCGCGCAGTCGCCACGGAACGATCATGCAGGCCTTGCGCGATCCGTTCGTAGGGGCTCTCGTCTTCCTGCCACAAGCGCACATCGGCGGACTCTGCTCCTGGAGCCTGGGCCATTTGCTCGCGGGCGCGGCCTTCCTCAAACGCTGGACACACATAGAACGCCGCACCCTTCTGCGGCAGGACCATGGCGAACATCCGCTCCCCGCCCCACCAGCGCATACCGGTGAAATAACGCAGCGACGTTCCTTCCATCAGAATGATCGCGCCCAGGTTGTTCTGGCGCATCAGCTCGCGGGCGCGGTCTTGCCGTTGCTGGCGTTCTTCTTTGCTGATGGGCACGGCCTCGCTGCGGCGGGACTTCAGCTGGGCGATGGTCGGCGGCAGAACTGGTTCATCTCCCATCGCCAGCCCCTGCCATGGCGTGGCCATCGTGACTCCCGCGGTGACTCCACTTGCTGCAAGAAACTTTCTTCTGGTAATCATTCCGTCGCCTCAAGGTTTCGGCAAATTGCAGGGCGCGTTCATTATAGACAGGAGCGCGAAACGCGACTGCGCGCTAGGATGAAGCAATGGACAGCGGCTTCCAGTGTGCCGGTTGCGGGGAGTGGAACGTGACCACGGTGGATGCATCCGGAGGCAGGCGGCAACGCTACGTCGAGGATTGTCAGGTCTGCTGCAAACCAAACGTTTTGCGCGCGGAGTACGATTCCTCGGCGCAAGAGTTCTTCATTACCGCGGAATTGGAGTAAAATCCGCGTTTGCCGTTGATCATCAGGAACACAAATCAATCTTGCAGACATGAGGTGAAGGCATGATTTCGCACAGCATGGTAACCACGCAGTTCGAGTTGGATGGATACAGGACGGTGCGCACCCTGGGAGTGGTCCGCGGAATTGTGGTGCGTTCGCGGTCCATTTTTGGGACCATCGGCGCCGGACTGCAAACCCTGGTCGGCGGCAACATCACTCTGCTGACCAACCTCTGCGAAAAAACCCGGCAGGAAGCCTTTGACCTGATGCTGCAGCATGCTTCCGAACTGGGCGCGAATGCCGTGGTCGGCGCACGTTACGACGCAACGGAGATCATGCAGGGAGTGACGGAAGTGCTCGCCTACGGTACGGCCCTGGTGGTGGAACCGGTGAAGTAGCGCTTTGGCGAACCCACTGGTTTGCGTCCGCTAGGACTGCACCATTTCTTCCAGCGCCGGCACGCTGAGGAGGACGAGCCGGGATCCCTTGCGATCAAGCAATTCGCGTTTCTTGAAGTCGCTAAACAGGCGGCTCACGGTTTCGCGCGTGGTGCCAATCATGGCCGCGATCTCTTCATGCGTCAAGGTTAGGTTGATCTGGGCCTTGCCGTTGCTCACAGCAGTCCCGCCCAGCCAGGACAACAACAGCTTGGCGAACTTGGCCGACGGCGAGTTGGTCAATCCGAGCGTGCGAACTTCCTCAAACGCCGTGTAGTAGTTGCTGCTGAGCTGCTCGGCCACGCGCAGGGCGACCTCGCCGAACTCCCGCAAAAACTGCAACAGAGAATCGCGCGGGATAAAATTTGCCTGCCCAGGTTCGATCATTTCCGCAGTCACTTCATAAGGCCGGTTTGAAATCACCGCATTCAGCCCAAGGACGTCGCCGTCTTCGGATATCTTGGTGATCACCGTCCTGCCTTCGCGGGACGATGTGGAGAGTTTCGCCTTGCCCGAACACAGCACAAAAACACCGCGTGGGCTCTGGCCTTCGATAAACAGCATCGCGCTCTTTGGATAGACGGCCGTAGACCGGATTTCATTGAGCCTTTGCACAGCCGACGCCGTCAAATTGCAAAAGAGATGCTCCTCCCGCACTGGACAGATGACGCAGTTGTCAATGATGTTCAGGCCGTAAGGGGTTCGCATAGGCACACTTTTTGCAACCACTTACATCTTACTCGCCCACCTGCCCGAAAACGAATCCGCATTCAACTCGAACTTGCGGCGGAAGCATCGTCGAGTTGCGGAGTGAACGTCACAGGCACGCCCAGACTGCGGGAAACCAGACACATGCCTTCCGCTTTCTGAATTAGGGCGAGAGCTCGTTCCCGGTCCGGCGCTGAGGCAATCTTCACCCTGGGTCGCAATTCAATTGCGTCAATGCGATAACCCGCCCGGGAGCGACATACCGAGGCGCTGGCTTCCACCTGTAGATCGGTAAGCTCCACACGGGCCTTGGTCGCGAGAGTGCGGAGCGTTGTGGTGTAACAGCCAGCCACGGCGGCCAGAAGAAGCTCCTCCGGCGTCCACCGTCCTTCCATGCCTCCGAATTCCAAGGGGGCGGTGAAATGAATCGCTGTGGGCGAAGAGTCTGCCTTGGCCAGGCCAGTGCGCGCCGACGACCACCAAGCCGAGACGTGATAGTAGTGTTGCTCAGCCAATGGCCGGGAGGTTGCGTTGTGCTTTTTGTGGGTGTCAGTGGGTCTCATCGCTCTGGCTTTCGCTCACGAACAGCCGCCGCCGCTTTGCGGTTCGGACACACCCCATTTTGGACTCGATTCCGCGCAGTCAGCGGTGCATGTCGTCACCAATCGTTGTGATCCACCTCACATCTCTGTACTCGTCCGACTGCCTGGGGGCACAACGAGCGATGGCCCGGCGTTCTCAGAACAGGGTCTGAGCTCGCCATCCGGGTGGGACGCTCTGCTATAGTTTCTTGTCCCGGAGGTGGGAAAATGCCCCGAATTGTCCGCTGCGGACTGATCCAGGCAAAAAATGTCGAGAGCGGCGACGGCCCATTGCCGAAAATCAAGAAAGCCATGCTCGACAAGCACCTGAAGCTGATCGAGCAGGCCGCCAAAAAGAAAGTACAAGTGTTGTGCCTGCAAGAGCTTTTCTACGGCCCCTACTTCTGCGCCGAGCAGGACATCCGCTGGTACGAAATGACGGAATATGTCCCCGACGGCCCCACCACCAGGTTGATGCAGCAGCTCGCCGCCAAACACAAGATGGTGATCGTGGTCCCCGTTTACGAAGAGCAGATGCCGGGACTCTACTTCAACACCGCCGCGGTCATAGACGCCGACGGCCGCTACCTGGGCAAGTACCGCAAGAACCATCTTCCGCACGTGCATCCCGGATTCTGGGAAAAGTTTTACTTCACGCCCGGCGATCTCGGGTATCCCGTGTTCACCACAAAGTACGGGCGCATCGGCGTTTACATCTGCTACGACCGGCATTTTCCAGAGGGTGCACGGGTGCTGGGACTGAATGGAGCCGAGATCGTTTTCAATCCTTCGGCGACCGTGGCGGGATTGTCGGAATACTTGTGGGAACTGGAGCAACCGGCGCACGCCGCCGCCAACGGGTACTTTGTCGGTGCGATTAATCGTGTGGGCGTGGAAAAACCCTGGGCCATCGGCGAGTTCTACGGCAAGAGTTATTTCTGCAATCCTCGGGGCAAGATTTTCGCCCAGGCCAGCCGCGACAAAGATGAAGTGCTGGTGGCGGACCTTGATCTCGACATGATCCAGGAAGTGCGCAAGACCTGGCAATTCTTCCGCGACCGTCGTCCGGAGACCTACGGTCCGCTGACCACCCAGAGCGGCCGCTAGGCGCGGCCGTATTCCCACAACCATGCCCAACCAACACGACAAACTGCTTTCACGAATTGAATCCAGCCCGCTGTTCAACCACGATCTCGCGCCGGTTGCCGCCGCAAAGCGAACCTGGGGCACGTACAACTTCGCGGCGCTGTGGGTCTCGATGTCGGTCAACATCCTGACCTACATGCTGGCCGCGGGCCTGATCCAGGGCGGCATGAACTGGAAGCAGGCGGTCTTCACCGTGTTTCTCGGCAACACCATCGTGCTGGGGCCGATGCTGCTGAACTCGCATCCCGGCGCACGTTACGGAATTCCCTTCCCGGTGCTGGCGCGGGCTTCGTTCGGCGTGCTGGGCGCAAACGTCGCGGCGGTGTTGCGCGCCTTGGTCGCCTGCGGATGGTTCGGCATTCAGACCTGGATTGGCGGCGAGGCTATCAGCACTCTGGTCGCCGTCTTGTTCCCCGCGTGGTCGCATTTCCCCTATAACGCCGCCGTCTGCTTCTTCGCGTTCTGGCTCATCAACCTGCTGGTGATCCTCAAAGGGATCGAATACATCCGCTTTCTGCAAGGGATCAGCGCACCGGTGCTGCTGGGGGTGGGACTGCTGTTGCTGGGCTGGGCCTATTTTGCGGCGGGCGGCTTCGGCCCCATGCTGTCGGCGCCTTCGCGTTTTCTGAGCACCGCCGATTTCATGAAGTTTCTCATTCCCGCGCTAAATGCGACCGTCGGATTCTGGGCGACGGTTTCGTTGAACATCCCTGACTTCACGCGCTTTGCCCGCAGCCAGCGCCAGCAAATGATCGGGCAGGCGCTGGCATTGCCGGTAACCATGACGGTCTACTCCCTGATCGGCATTCTGGTCACTTCGGCGACCGTGGTGATTTACGGCACCGCCATCTGGGACCCGGTGCAATTGCTCAGCCGGTTTCATTCGCCGGTGGCGGTGGTGATCTCGCTGGCCGCGATTCTGCTGGCGACGTTGAACGTGAACATCGGGGCGAACGTGGTTTCGCCAGCCAACGATTTCTCGAATCTCTGGCCAAAGAAAATCAGCTTCCGCACCGGCGGCATCCTTACCTGCTTCATGGGTGTGGCGCTGATGCCATGGAAATTACTGGCCAGCTACAAGAGCCTGATCTTCGGCTGGCTCGGCGGATACGCCGCGTTTCTCGGCCCAGTCGCGGGCATCATGATCTGCGATTACTTCGTCATTCGCCGCCGCCAACTGTTGGTCGAGGACCTCTACCTGCGAAAGGGAGCGTACGAATACACCGGCGGCGTCAACTGGCGCGCCTTGATTGCGCTGGCCCTGGGCGCGGGAACTGCGCTGGCTGGACTCGTCGTTCCAGCCATCCGGCCGCTTTACGACTATTCCTGGTTTGTCGGGTTCGCGGTTTCGTTTGTGGTGTATCGAATCCTCACAGGCCGAACACGATAGAGAGCCCAACTACGGTGTGTTCTTTGAATCTTTCCTGTCCACTAAAGTATTATTGTCGATCTCGCACTGTCCGGCCGAGGTTATTGAAATTTCGGCGCGGCGGGTTAGATTGCCGACCTCTCCGACATACCTATTAAACGGAATGGTATCGTGAAATTCAAGGCCTTCAATCATCTCCTTGTATTCCTTCCAATGTGTTATGTGAAAGTCGATAGGAAGTTGGTTGGAGTTCATAGCTCTCTCGCAAACTTTTGGTTTTCTTAGTTCCGGCTTCGTGCAGAAGGTTTGGGCAATCTCATCCGCGACGTTGTCCGCCCTTTTATTTGCTGCTATAACGTTTGCTTCTCCGAGTTTGTCATCGTACTTCGCACCCTCCTGGCTGGCAAAGCCGACAACTGATATCGCCGGCCTCGCATAAACGTCGCTTGGGCAGTCGGCCAACGCTCTGCCCAAACGCCGAAGAAAGTTCTTGGCATCATCTGGGGGCTTGACCGCGTTTATCCCGGCTCCGTTTCCGTTACTCATCTTGTACTCGTCAGGGAAATTTACCGTGAAAGTCAAGGGTTTGCCAGTGCTCACGCCGAAGTTGCCGAAGTCTACTCGGTTGGGGGCGACCTTCCTTCCTTGGTGCCAGAAGCCCACTGCGAAGGACGCGCAAATTAAGGCACTTGCCTGAAGCACGGCTTTTGGGGCATGACTCCGTAGGTTTTTGTATTCTCTTAATAGCGGAGCCACTATCATGGGAAAAAAGTTGAGGGCTTCCTTCCCGACGGCCGCGAGGATTGCGTACGACGTATATGGCGTGCGGCGCGCATCATCGATCAGGCCGCCTAGATTATTGGCAAGAGCGGGCCATAGCTTCCTGAGCCTCTCGAAAAACTGCGGGGCGCTAAAGGTTTGCGCCTTCTCGCCAAACTTAACGCCAAGCGCTACAAAAACTGCAAAAACGACGCACATGAGGCAAAATCCGACCAGGCGATCTTTGACCGTCAGTTGCGTATCGTTTTGGCCCCCATTTGTAGTGCTTTCATCGTCGGGCATCGGCTTCCTTCGCATCCTTCACGTTCCATTCCTGGGCTACAAGTCGCAGATGCCCTTTGATTCCAGGATCGTCGCTGGTATCGTTTATGCTGTTGATCTCTATTTTCATTTCAGCCGCCTTCCCTTTTGCATCAACTCTCAGGTTCGCCGGTGCGCGGCCCGGTGTCTTGCTCTGCAGGCCATGCATGACTTTCCATTTCCCTTCGTTATCTTCTGGCCGCGTAATCTCTATGATCGCCGTGTCCCGATAAAGGTAGGCGCCTTCATAGTGGCGCTCATCCCAAAACCGATCACCCACTTGGTAATCGGGAACGCGCACTCCCAAAGTCAAGTCGTACGCAAGAGTCTTTCGCTCCTGGTCAACGCGGGCGTAGTCGGCCAGAAAAATGGAAGACAGATATACGCTACAGACGTTGCCATCCCGACATTCCTCCACTATCCGGCTGTGAGGGCGGCAAGCTACTGAATCTTCCTCGGCGACACGACGGGAAAGGTACCACCTTTTGCCACGCGGAGAGGTCAGCAGTTCAAACAGGTACAAAGCCTTCGGCTTCCCTTTGAGTTCCTTGGGGAACTTGGGCAGACGAACTTCCTTGATGTCGAGCCAGATGTCCACGCGAAGGTTCCCGAACAGGAACCGGGTCAGGTTTTGATAACCTTCTTCGCTGTTGACGATGCCGAAGTAACCGGAATGAGAGCGATAGGCATAGGCTGCGGCGCATGGGTTGGTAATTTTCCCTTGTTTGTCGATCCCATTGAGCGTCGCGTTGTCTATCCTGACCAGTCCATCGCTGCCGTGGCCTGAGAAGGCTCGCGACATGCCCCATGCCTCTTCGTAGTCGGCGCGGTTCGTGCCAACCATGCAGAATATCCGACTGGACGGGAATTGGCTTTCCGCAATTTCGTCGGCCCGACAGTTGTCGTCCTTAGATTTACCAAGACCCAGGTAGTTCCTCATTGTCCCGATGTTGAAATTTTTAAAATCGAACGCACTCGCCCAATGCGGAACGTTAAGACCCGCCATTTCAATGCCATTGTGCGGAGTCGCGTACGTAAAGAGCTTGTCAACGCACTTGCGCGCCTCGTCGGTCCCAAACTTGGAGTTTTGCAGAAAGGCGCGGCAGATCAGACCGCCCATCGAGTGCGCGACAAGATAACAGCGGAAATTACTCTCATCTATTTTGTCTGGGTTGTTTCCACAAACTAGTTCCCGAACCTTCAAGATCAAATCGCTAAGGTCCTTTGCAAAGTGTTCGATTGGCGACCCGCCTTTGCCCTTGCCCAATAGGCTCGAAAACTCGTCGTAATAGCGATGAATCACGATTGATCGAGCCGGCAAAGTCCCGTTCCAACCTTCCTCGCGGATATCCAATCCTTCCTCATAGACATCGGAGTAACCGTAGTCGATGGCAAGCCGTAGGAGGGGCGATTCGAAAATAAACTTTCTAGCGGGTAATTTCTTGTCAGGAGTGGCGCGGTAAACCGTGGAACCCAGGTTGAAACCGCAGAACGGGTCAGCTGCCGTTTCATTCTGCGCCCCGACATTCCTTGCATAACCACGGACGTAAATGATGGGGTGCGCGACACTATCTAAGATGTTGTACTTGGGTGCATTTGCACGGAGCTCGATCACAGGCTTTCGGCTGTTAGGCATTCCACTCCTCATAACAGACTAAGTTGGTTTGTTGCTCCCCAGGGTAAGTCGGCGAATATATCTCAGCGCTCTAATTTTCGCAACACCAATTAAAACAGCGGCAAGATCTCTTTCTTGTAGGTTTCCAGCGTGGCCTCTTCCTCCCCACACATCAGATAAATATTGAACTGAGTCACGCCCACGCCCGCCAGCTGGCGCAGTTTTTTCCGGTGCGCCTCTGCGGGGCCGACCAGACAGAAGCGGTCCACCACCTCGTCGGTCACAAATTTTGAATTGGAGCTGTCCACTTCGCAGTGTTGCAGGTAGTCATATCCGCCCCGGTCGCGCACATAGGAAGTTAGCGCGGGCGGCAGGTCTTCCGGTTTGTATTTCGAAACCAGGTCCACCACGTGATTGGAAACCAGCGCGGGAAACCAGCGCACGCGTTCGCGCGCCGTTTTGAGGTCATCCGAAACCCATACCGGCGCCGCCGCCATGACTTCGATGTTGCGAACGTCGCGACCCGCTGCTTTCGCTCCTGCCCTCACAAAGCCCATGCACCAGTCAATCAAGTCCACATCGGCGAATTGCAGGATGATGCCGTCGGCTACCCGTCCCGCCATCTCTAAAACCTTGGGTCCATATCCTGCGATCCAAACCGGAGCGGCGCCGGTTGCCCATGCAAGGCGCGTCGGCTGGCCATCGTGCGTGATCTCGCGGCCCGAGGTCAATTCGCGAAACTCGTGCACTGACGCTTCCAGCTCCCGCCACGACACCGGCTTTTTACCCATCACGCGGCGTGAACTGTCTCCGCGGCCGATGCCGAGCTGCATTCTTCCTCCGGAGATAAGATCGAGCGTGGCAAACAGGCTGGCGGTCACGGTCAGGTCGCGCGTGGCGGGATTGGTTACACACGTCCCCAGCTTCATCTTTTTTGTGTTCATCGCCATCAACGTGAGCAGGGGGTAAGGCTCGAGCCACAACACGTGCGAGTCGAAAGTCCAGCCGTACTCAAATCCGGCGGCCTCGGCCTGGCGGGTGAGCGAAACAATGCGTTCTACCGGCATGTCCGGCAGACTGGGCTTGATGGAGAATCCGAACTTCATGCCGCCTCCCAAGGCCCGAAAAATCGGTGCTTCGAGGCCGCAGTGTAGCATAGAATTTCCTGGCATTTTCCTGCGGAGGCGTAACTACTCATGGGCTTCGACACGCTGATCGTAAATGGACGCGTGGTGACCGCAACCGACACTTACGACGCGGATGTGGCCATCAGCGGGGGCAAAGTAGCGGCCGTGGGGAAAAATCTTCCTCGCGAAAACGCCGGCGCCATTCTCGATGCCGCCGGGAGACTGGTCCTGCCCGGTGGCATTGATGTGCATACCCATCTCGACATGCCTTTTGGCGGCACCACCAGCGCCGACGATTTTGAAACCGGCACCCGCGCCGCCGCTTTCGGCGGCACTACCACGCTGATTGACTTCGCCATCCAGTACAAAGGACAAAGCCTCCGTACAGCGTTCGATACATGGATGGCAAAAGCTTCCGGCAGGGCCGTGTGCGACTATGCCTTCCACTGCATCATCACCGACATTGCGGCGGCGCAACTCGACGAAATGAACGCACTGGTGCGCGAGGGCGTCACCAGCTTCAAACTGTTCATGGCCTATCCCGGCGTGTTCATGCTGGACGACGCCAGCATCTTCAAAACCCTGCGCGCGACCAGCAAGAACGGCGGCCTGGTCTGCATGCACGCGGAAAACGGCGGCGCCATTGACGTCATCGTCCAGCAAGCCCTGGCGGAGGGAAAGAAAGCGCCCAAGTACCACGCTCTGACCCGTCCCACAACAGCGGAGGCCGAGGCGACATCGCGTGCCATCGCCCTGGCCGAGATGGCCGGCTCGCCGCTCTACATCGTGCATCTCAGCTGCAACGAGGCGCTGGAGAAAGTCCGCGAAGCGCGGGACCGCGGCCTTCCGGTCTACGCCGAGACCTGTCCGCAATATCTCTACTTGTCCCTTGAGAATATGGACGCACCCGGCTTTGAGGGCGCCAAGTATGTATTCACGCCACCGCTACGCGAAAAATGGCACCAGGAAAAACTCTGGAACGGGTTGAAACGAGACCATCTGCAAGTGGTCTCGACCGACCACTGCCCTTTCTGTTTCAAAGAGCAGAAAGAAATGGGGAAGGACGATTTCACCAAGATTCCGAATGGCGGTCCGGGCGTCGAGCACCGCATGAGCCTGATCTATTCCGGCGGCGTGGCCGCGGGGCGATTCAGCGCCAATCGCTTCGTCGAACTCGTATCCACGACTCCCGCCAAACTGTTCGGGCTTTACCCGCGCAAGGGAACCATTGCGGCAGGCAGCGACGCCGACATCGTCATTTTCGATCCCAGCCGCAAGCAGACCATCAGTGCGGCAACGCATCACATGCGCGTGGATTACTCCATGTTCGAAGGCATTGAAGTCACCGGCGTAACCGACACGGTCCTGTCACGCGGCAAAGTTGTCGTGCAGGACAATCAATTTCTGGGGCGCGGGGGCGCGGGGGAGTTCATAAAGCGCGCGCTCTACACTCAACCGTAAGCGAGGAGAGAACAAGCATGCCGGAATTGCGGGCCGCTGTCATTGGGGCTGGATTTGTGGGACGTGCCCACATTGAGGCGCTGCGGCGTCTCGGAATCACCATCACTGGCGTGCTCGGCAGTTCGCCCGCGCGTGGGAAGCAGACCTGTGAATCCCTTCGGTTGGCGCGCGCGTATGACACGCTCGACGACCTGGCCAGCGACCCCACGGTTGACGTCGTACATGTCTGCACGCCGAATCATCTGCATTTCGAGCAAGTCAGCGCACTGCTTCGCGGGGGCAAGCATGTGATGTGCGAAAAACCGCTGGCAATGGATTCCCAACAGAGTGCGGCCTTGATCGAACTGGCGCGCGCGCAGAAACGGACGGGCGGCGTCGCCTATAACCTGCGTTACTATCCGCTGTGTCAGGAAGCGCGTTTGCTGATCGCGCGCGGCGACATCGGCGAGCCAAAACTGGTGCGCGGCGGATTTCAACAAGACTGGCTGCTCTATCCAACCGATTGGAACTGGCGTCTGGAGCCGCAACTGGGAGGCACTCTGCGCGCGGTCTCCGATATCGGCACCCACTGGCTCGACCTGACCACGTGGCTCACCGGCCGCCGCGTGACCGAACTCTGCGCGGACCTCGCCACCGTGGTCCCGGTGCGCCAGCGTCCGAGGGGCCGCAGCGAGACGTTCCAGACCAGCACGAGCGAGGGTGATCCGGTCGGCATCTCCACCGACGACTACGCTTCCGTGCTGTTGCGGTTCGAAGGCGGCCTGCGCGGCGCGATGACGGTGTCCCAGGTCAGCGCGGGGCGCAAAGCGTTTCTGGAATGTGAAGTCAGCGGTTCGGAAGGATCGCTGGCATTCAATTCCGAGTCGCCCAATGAATTGTGGATTGGACGGCGAAACCAAGCCAATCGCATCCTGCTCAAAGACCCTGCGTTGATGAGTGCGGAAGCCCGCGGCTATTCGAACTATCCCGGCGGCCACACCGAGGGTTACGCCGACACTTTCTTCAACTTGTTCCGTGACTTCTACAGCTACATCCAAAGCGGCGACGTCTCGCGGCCGCCGTCGTTTCCAACATTCCAGACCGGGCATGACGAAATGGTGCTGTGTGACGCGATCGCGCAGAGCGCCCGCACCCGGCAATGGGTCCGGACAGCGTGAATCGACTGATCGGCGGACAAGCCAACTGGGTAGTTGCAGTCAAGAACGGTTTTGATCTGGCGTCTGCCCAATTCGGCTTTCGGCCCCAGTGAAGCCGCATGTTAGGCTTCTCAAAGAGTCTACTGGGGACGCAAGTGTGATCGGCCGAGTATTTAAAGCGTTTCAATATCGCGATTTCCGCCTGATGTGGTTTGGTGCCTGCACCTCGAGCATCGGCACCTGGATGCAGATCGTGGCCCAGAGTTGGCTGGTCTACCGGCTGAGCCACTCGGCGTTTCTGCTCGCGCTGGACCAGTTTCTCGGCGGCATTCCCATCTTTCTTTTTTCATTGATCGGCGGCGTGGTGGCCGACCGCGTCGAACGTCGCAAGATCCTGCTCAGCTCTCAATATGTACAAATGGCAACGGCCGCGTTGCTCACCATTCTGGTGGCGACCAACCGGGTACATGTCTGGCATATTCTTTGCCTTTCATTTATTTCGGGCGTCGCCCAGGCATTCGGCGGGCCGGCGTATCAGGCCCTGATTCCCACGCTGGTGGAAAAAGAAGACATGCCGAACGCCATCGCCTTGAACTCCATCCAGTTCAACGTGGCGGTGATGCTGGGCCCCGCGCTGGCCGGACAAGCGCTGGCGAGGCTGGGAGAAAAATGGTGCTTCGGGCTGAATGCGGTTTCTTTTCTGGCACCGATCCTGTCGCTGTCCATGATTAGGGCGCGGTTTCTTCCAGTGAAGACGACGCAGTCCATGTTCGCCAGTTTGAAGCAGGGCATTCAGTTTGTCCGGCAGCAGACTTCGATGGAAGCGCTCATTGTGCTGGCTTTCTGCATGACCGCGTTGAGCATGCCCATGCGGACTTATATTCCTGTATTTGTGACCGACATTTTCCATCGCGGCCCGGAAACCTTCGGCAACCTGCTCGCGCTCATGGGACTGGGCTCGATTTGCGGTTCGCTGACCATCGCCAGTGCGGGCAACTTCAAGAAAAAAGGGCTGGTGGCCCTGGGCGCGCTCGCCTGCCTGGGCACTGGTATTGCCGGGTTTGCGCTCTCAAAATCCCTGCCTCTGAGCCAGGCCCTGCTCGTGCTCGTCGGCGCCTCCATGATGGCCGTCTTTGCCACGGTCAATTCGCTGGTGCAGTTGATTACCACGAACGAAATGCGTGGCCGCGTGATGAGCGTGTACAACTTCGCCTTCCGCGGCGGCATGCCCATGGGGAATCTGCTGTCAGGATGGCTGGTTCCCATATTCACGGCGCCGGTGGTGCTCAGCGTGAACGGACTTTTGCTGGTGGTGTTGGCGTTCTACTTCGTCGCAATCCAGCGGCGGCTGGCTGCACTGTGAAACGGGCAGCACAACCTCACCCTTCTCGCGGGAAAAGACTGCCTTGCACTTCGGCAGGCTGCACCGGCCGTGTACATTCTTCGTCATCGTTGGCTACGCGATTGATTCGATCGCTAATGGGATAGCACCGCATCAGCCGGGCATCGCAGGGCTTCAATAATTCCGACACCGCAGCCACATCCTTCATGCCCGGATCGAGCCAGAGATCGTAGCTGTCGGGATCAAGAATCACCGGCATCCGGTCGTGAACCGATGCAGCAACGGCGTTTGGAGTCGTCGTAAGAATCGAGAAGGTCTCGAGACTCTTCCCGCCGGCGTCGTTCCAGCGCTCCCATAGTCCCGCGAACGCAAACAGATCTCCATCGTTGATTTCAAAGCAGTACGGCTGCTTCACTTTCCCCATCTTTTGCCACTCATAAAATCCGTCAGCCGGCACCAGGCACCTGCGAAATTTCAATGCATCCGCGAAGGCGGGCTTCATGCCCGCCGTCTCTGATCTCGCATTGATCATTTTGGCCGCGCCGGACGCGTCCCTCGCCCACCGCGGAACCAATCCCCATCGCAAAAGCGACAATCCCCGCACCGGCTCCTTCGGGTGCTGACGAATGATCGGGACGGATTGTGTGGGGGCAATGTTGTAGCGCGGGTCCCAGTCGTCCATCTCCGCGACACAGTCGAAGTGCTCCTCGAGAATCTGCTTTCTCCGCGACAGCCGGTAGCGCCCGCACATGCGGAGATTATGCCAGATCACCGGCGTCGATGAGCCGGAGGCGAGGAGAGGACGGCGCGCCCGACATGTCTTTTACGATGAGAAAATCAGGTAACTCAAAAATATGGCGGAGAGAGTGGGATTCGAACCCACGTCAAATCAGCAACGAAAGAACTTAACCGCGCACGGATGACGATATTAAGCATTGTAAGTGCATGAAAAACCAGATGGCAGGTTTCAGCAGGTTTCAGGGCCGAAACACGCCTCACTTGGGCGCTTTGTCAGGCATCTTGCAAACCTGACGTGGCATCACGTAGTACGCAGTTACATAGATGTACTTCGGATTCGCATTTTCATATCCCGTTGATTGAGCGTGAGTGGTATTTTCGCCCGTACAGGTCTCCTGCCAGACATTTGCGTCAGTTCGACAAGCAACCTGATAGATTTTCCCGGGCGTGTCAAAACCTACGGCATAGCCATGACAATCGGAACAGCCGTGGGCGTCCGTGATGTGGTCGTTGTGACCTGCCCCCAATTTCCGTTCACCTGAGAATACGACAACTTTCCTGAACTCCCAGTCCGGTTTGAGCCGGGATGGGGGAGCGCGAGGGGCAAGGGACGGCGTTTGAGTCCCTTGCCTCTCGCTCA